>Ga0182004_10001773_pt1 | contig 16250 bp, 11 predicted proteins | sample Sormic07211540_1_FD_120479 | JGI IMG/M metagenome (GOLD analysis project Ga0182004, IMG submission 120479) | Endophyte microbial communities from Sorghum bicolor roots, Mead, Nebraska, USA - 072115-40_1 MetaG | ecosystem: Host-associated > Plants > Roots > Unclassified | place: USA: Nebraska...
TATATATATATATATATATATATATATATATATATATATATATATATATATACGGTAGCGCTATTCTACACCGCAAGTCAAAACTGAGCAGAAAAAATACTGAACATTACTGAACAACGTTCAGTATCATCTAGTTGTACACCTAGGACCATGAAATAGTAAACAATACTGAAACACGAGTACTGAACAATACTGAACTCTGTTCAGTATTACTGTTTGGTGTTGAATAGTATTCTACACCTAAGGTGTAGAATAGCATATATATATATATATATATATAGAAAAAGACTGTAACCTCCTGAGATGGCTTTGGGCTTGAAGACAAATGTGGGCCGATGCGAGCAAACCGGACCAGTCGCGGACAGAACTGCATGAGTGCAATTTGATGGGCGCCATTTATAATTACGCACCCCACATTTACAGAACAGTCCGTGAATAATTAGCTTCACTTTACAGAACAGCATCTCGGCTTCAGTAACTTTGCACTGTGGAGTGTGGTCACAAGTTCAGAGTTGTCGAGGTGTCTGGGACTCTAGGTTAATAAGTAGCAAAAGATTCTACGATGAGAGATACATGTAGCGTGGATTAATGTCACGGCTATATGCACCTAAAAATATTCTACGATGAGAGATTAGATACATGTAGCTTTAACCTTTTGTCTCAGCCAATAGCGTTTTTTTCTCTCACAATAAATCAGCAAACAGTATTTTCAGTCATTAATTTTCAGACCCACAAACATGCTTTAGGAGATAGAGTAGTACATTACACTCCCACGCAGTCAAGGAATTGGCCATTTTATTCGCCTAGCTAAAAAACAATCTTAATATTAATATTGAATTATTTTAAGAGAAAAATAATATTATTTCTCTAAAATGATACGGCTGATAAATTTAAACTATCAGGGCATCTCTAAACTAACGTCTACTTTTGGCCAGGTTATGAGCTGCGGGCATTAGCCTCGCGATGGACAAAATTGATATGGCGCGCTACAGCGTCGCCTACGGTCTACAGAGCGGCCGAGGGGGAGTAGTGGCTTTCTTTTGGAGTTTTCTATATCACTCAGGCTATTTTTAATCGCCTTTTAAGTCAGAACTTTTGTGTACGTACTCCTCCATCTCAAATTGTAAGTCGTTCCAAAAATTTTGAAGAGTCAAAGCATTTTCACGTTTGACCAAAATTATAGAGTGAAATACTAAGATTTGTAACGTAAAGTGAGTATATTATGAAAATATAATTAAGAAAAAATTTAATGATATTTATTTGGTGTTATAATAATTATTATTTTATCATATAAATTTGGTCAAACTTTGAAAAATTTGACTTTCCAAGATTTTTAGAATGATTTACAATTTGGAATGGAGGGAGTATATTATTGTCTGGTGTGCACCAGGATGCACTGCGTCTTATGCTAGCTTGTTTGGGCCCAACGCTTTCCTTTGATGGGCTTGATTCATACTCCTTCTCGGCCTATGTTTTTTGAGTTTACTGATTGACACACCTCGGCTGAAATGCTTTTGGGCTGACTCTTTTCCAAGATTTGCTCCTTCATGGGCGTAACTCGTGTTCGACAGGCCAAGTATTAGAGTTTGAGTCATGACTAGTCTAAATCTAACTATAATTTGGAGCAGGGAGTATAAACCTCCTTTCTGTAATATTGGGATCCATATTAACAGACCGTTTTGCAGCTAACTCTTAGAAAAGTACATCAACATCTGCAATATCAAGTTACTTTGATTAGATTCTTCATAAAATTTCTTGACAATGCATTTATTTGAACTTATCGATATTTGTACTTTATAAACCTTATTAATCAAAGTTTAGGAAGTATGACTTAGGATAAAACTAGAGTGAATTATAATTTAGAATAGATGTAGTTTGTTTGTAACGCTAAGGAACTTGTCAAACATTGAGCTCTTTTGGTTGATTCATCTTTAGACAAATGAAAGTTGGATGATCATCGTTCATTGATTGAATATAGCTGAGTATGATTAATAATTGTAATAAATATATTTTAAGTTATTAGGAAATATCTATTTGACGTCATTAACCATTCAAGATCATCACTAGTACTTTTTCTCCCTTGATTTCTCCAAAGAAAGAGACCTGTTGAGCTTGAATTTAGTTTTAGGTATCTCAACAATCATACTTAAAGAAAGTACAAGTGAAAAGTTTAATAGTTCATCAATAACAATCATACTACTGTGTGGTTTTGGTGACTATCTTTTTAGCTAGTACCCCAATTCTAATTCTGTAAGACCTTTGCTTCCAAATAAAGCAACATGCCAGTTAAGTTCTCTAAGAAAACAGCCCACAGAAAGACAAAGGCAGAGGCAGGTAAGTATTAATACGTACTATAAGACTGATCATTTTTCTTAAAGATGAGGTCAAGTTGGAATAACACTGTCAACAACTAAATATAATTTAATAAGGCCTTCTCTTTCGAATGAGGAAATAAACAAATGATTATTCAGTTTGGAGTAAATGGCATTCCCAACCTAGATCATGCTTATAATGATTAAAAATAACTCCAGCCTCATTGCCAACTAACACATATCTCACGGTTGGGTGCATTGTAGTTATCTCAATAATGGCATGCTCCAACGGAAGAGTACTGTTAGCCCGAACTCGATGGTGTTCCTCTCGTCATAGATGAACGATATTTTACGGTTATCATCATCATCCATTTCAGGCTTCGTTCATAAATTACTTTACATCTTATACATGCTGATCGTGAGTTTGGGTATTTTTGACAATTACAAGGTCAGATTTGCTTCAAATATATAGCTTCATTCATATAGTATGTATGTAGTTATGGTACTTGTTTAAAGACCGTGTCAATGTCAAAAGTTCACTTATTTATGTCTGAAAGTATATTAGTATGCTGAAATATACAAAAAAGTGTTGTATGAGTAGCTCCGCTCTTGACTTCACTAGTCAAATAGGACGACTGAGAAATAAACAAGTCTCTGTGACTGCCCAAGCCGCCTAGGAAAACGTCGCCTGCTCCTTGCTAGCGTCGCCGCCGCGTCTAGATAGGGTCACTCTCCTTCTTCTTCTTCTTCTCCGGTGCGTCCGCTGAGATTAGAAGTGAAAGACCCATTCCTTTTTTCGCAGTTTATTTCTAGTTGCTTAGAGTTTAGTCCAAATAAATGTTTTGGTGAAATCAGATAATTTTCGGTCCGTATCGTGCTTCCTACAATGTTTCCGGTGATTGCCACGATAAGATCACCGTTGCAAGCATCAATTTCATTGGTAAACGGCTAAGTGGTGGCCATGATATGCAAAGAGAGGGGTGCTTATGGACGCCCCCAGGTCCCAACCACTGGCGGATACAGTGGGTATTCCTGGTATTCCTAGGAATACCCAACTTTTTTATGCACTATATATATAGTACATTAGCATTTCTATATTTAGCAAATAAAATTTTTCTCTCATTTTTTAGTTTATCCTTGTATTCCTTTTTCCATTTAGGTTCTATTTTAGCTCGATTGCCAGAAGTATTCTATTTTGTTGTTCCTACAAATGAAAACCTAATTATTTATCTCCAGACCACATGCACATGCCACCAAATATTAGTACAAATCATATCTTATTTCCAAACTTATTTTCAAGACAAATCGGAATATGCGCATGACAACATGTATAACAAACTATTCTTTTCGTGTGAGTGAACAAGGTATGAGTGGGAGGCAATTCCATAATCCCTATTTCTAAATCTCTAAACCTAGCCGACCAGCATGACGTAGTGGCGGCACTGCTGGTTTCTATTATCCTAAGCTCCTAGCGGCGCGGGGCGTGCAGCGCGGGCGTGGCCTCTGTCTCTATGCTACACCTACATGGCGACCGATGAGGGCGCACGTCGCTCATGAGGTTAGAGGCAACAGCTGAGTGGTGGCCCACCAGACATGAATAAAGGAATACCTAAGATCTAAATTCTGGCTCCGCCACTGGTCCCAACGAAGCAGCTACGTACTCTAGGTCGCGATCTCATCGTTGATAATCGTGGAGAGGATTTCAAGTTTTAAAGGTGATGAATCTGCATCCTATATTTGCTGCTCTTGGCGATGCAGATGTTGATATTTTTCATCAGTTTAAATGTGTTTTGGACTCATCCCGAATCGCCGGATCTTGCGGCAATGTCTATTGTTTTCAGATTGGTCGTTGGTTTCAGATAAGTACCGCACTTTGGCTCTGGCATTCAAGGGAGGCCTAGGGAAGAAGAAGAAGATGGAAGAACTTGGATATATATAGAATATAATTTGGTGATGTACTATGCCGAGTTTTAATATAATCTCGCTGCCCTTCAAAGGAAAAGGTTATATCAGAATATAATTTGCGTCATGCGTGCAAAAAAAAAGATTTCTTCTCTTTTTGTTGGTTGATTGATTGATTGATTGATTGATGAAAACGAACCTAACTATACTAATTTTTTTTATCCGTTGAAATCGAATGAACCGAGCTAGCGTCCATTAACAAAACGCACTAACGATTATATTCCTAAACAACAATATTATCTAATCGTTCCGAACTGCTGATCCCGTTGGCCAGACGGCGGCAACACAGTTTACTACGAATTGCTCAAAACAAAAATAAAAAGATAAGAGAGAGTTTACTCCAGGAGCTGACCGCCGATAAACAAATGGTGGTGTCGCCGCAAGCATGATTCGTGAATCGTGATAAGAAAAAAAAAGGCCGGCGGCACGAACTCGTCGCATCGCACACACGACACGGTGACGGTACCGTGCACTTGGGCGCATGCTTCCGTCCTCGATGACGTTATAGTTCGGCACCGTGGGTCGGCGGGTCGGTTTCCGCCGGCGCCGGGGGTTTTGGTCAAACGCGCGCTTGCAGGCGCACAATTTCTGCTGCTGCTGTTGCTGCCCATGTGCAGGGTGGCTGGCCGGCCGCATGCATGCTTCATCTATCATCTTCCCGTCCGTGGTCTACGTCTTGAGAGTTCAGAGTCACAACGCACGTAAATTCCAACTCTGCGACAACTCCGTTAGCAGCCGCGCGAGCTGACCGGCCGGCCGCGCTGTTCCAGTCGACGCAGATCGGAGTGCGCTCACGTTCACGTAATAGCCAGACCATTTGTGTTCGTCTGACTAGTACACGAGTGCTTATCTTCAACATCCACCGACCACGTACCGTGCAGTGTGTGTGTGTGTGTGTGTTGCGGATCGCTAAAGTCTCGAGGTAACTTGAGCAATATGCCGTGGCTCATCGCTATAGCTGTTCATGGGAATGCATGCTTCTTCTTTTTTTTTTAATGAAGCTGTTCATGGGAATGCTTACGTTCAATCGTGTGCATCAAGTGCAGATCATCGATCGATATATATGCAGCCATACACCTTGCTCTTATCCTTCTCGCTTTGAGCTTTGAGTTTAAAATTGCAAAAACCTTTGTTAGCGCATGATGCAAGTCAAGAGGTTGGGGGCATGAACCCATGAGCGACGGTAGGCAGCCTATACTTTCCGTGTTTCTTTTTTTTACATGTTTATCGTATTAGCTTTGTCATAAGTTAAACATGTTTATTTTTAACCATCAAATTTAAGAGGTTTTATATAGTTTCAAAAAATATAAATTATATACTACTCCCTTCATCCCAATTTATAAGTCATTCCAAGAATCTTGGAGAGTCAAATAAAGTATTTCAAGTTTGACCAACATTATAGCTAGAAAAAATAGAAATGTTTATAACATCAAATAGATATTACTATGAAAATATAACTAATGAAGAACATAATGATACTTAGATGGTATCATGAATGTTATTATGCTATCATGTAATTTGGTCGAAGTGCTTTGACTCTTCAAACGCCGCTCTTGTATTTTCAGCCGTGGGCTTGTTGCTTCAACCAATTGCCAGCGATTGTGCTGACCTGTTTTTAGAAGTTTGTTTAGTGTCCGTGTAGCGGAGTTGGGTCTAAGAATCCTCTTGTAATTTTGAGTTGTAAACATTCAACTGTAGATGTGGAGGCTGGAATGGTTATTCCGCTATCTAAAAAAAATCTTAGAATGACTTAGAATTTGGGATGAAGGGAGTATATATGAAAGTATTTTTCATAGTAGCGAATCGCTACATATAAACTTTATGTTGTTAACTTGAAAATTAGAAAAGTTTGATTTAAGACAAAGTTAATATTACATATAAAAAGTAACTATATAAGGGAGTATCTCTGAGACTGATCGAGAGCTACTAGCCGCTAGTGGAGGTGGAGAGTGTGCCAGTGGTTTTCGTGTCCAATACACGCACATGCCGAATTGCTGCTGATGGCTGACTGCTCGAACCAACTACTGATAGTGGCGTGTAGTGCTAGGGGGATGAGAAAGAAAAGGCAGAATCGGGCCCGAGCGAGGAGCAATGGAGCATGCTGCCGGTGTGTTCTTGAGCTGCTCTGTCGACGTGGATCTCTTGCCTAACCTTACTTTAACGACTTTCCACAGTCTACCTCAGCGTGTGTTGTCTGCCCCCTAGCTCCCTCCACAATAGTGGCATAGTGGCATCATCAATTCATCATATCCTAGTATATATTCCAATCCAACTTTTGCAACTTTACTCCGGACTTCGATCAACAGCAACGTCCCATCGATTCCTCCATTGTCGAAAGGTACGGCAACTCCTGTAAAGATACGGAGTACATGTTCTACTGCAGTTGCCAATTTGGTGGTATAGGAATAAGATAGGATAGGGGGTGGGGCTAGCCCTAGCCAAATGCAGTACAGTGGAAAAGTTAACAGGAGCCCGAGCCCCTGCATCTCACGTAACGTAGCAGTTGAAACGGAATATATACTCCTGGCTAGTACAGTACCAAAATGTTCCAAATCAGGGGCTTGATCCAATGATCCGTTTATAGACATGACACGATCAGTGCGCGAGGCATATATCGGGAGACACATCAAAAGATTTGGATAGAGTTTAGCAGGCATGCATATATTTCCCAACCATGCATGCATGCATTTACAGCGCATATATCAATGGTGATTATATATGTTATGTGCACCAAGTCCAAGTGCACTTACGAAAAATGAATTACTACTGCACACGCGACTAATGAATGAAAAATGCCTACCCAACGAACAAAATTCATATTCTTAGTGGGTGTTTAATTAGTTGGGGTTGTTAAAGTTTAACAAGTATTATAGTATTTTTGTTTTATTTGATAATTACTATCCAATCATAGACTTATTAAGCTCAAAAGATTCGTCTCGCAAATTACTTTCTAGCTGTGTTTTTTTAGTTCTGTAAATAATATATATTTAGTACTTCATGCATCTCCAAACATTCGATGTGACAGACGATAAACTTTAACAAGACAAACCATCATACAGGACCTTAGCCTGTCTATGAATCTGCCAATTAGTATATATGACAATATTGCTTAAATTTAAAAATGCTTCAGCCTACGTGCGCAGCTGTGAGCAGCAATGGACTGCTAAGCAACTGCATGCACCACACACACATATATACATACGATCGATTATAAATAGTAAGTAGTACCAAAGGTAGTAGTAATAAGTTGGTTGTACACATGTGTTATTACAATCAGATAGTAGCCAAACTAACTTCCAGATCGATTAACAATTGCCATGCATTAGGATACACATGCAGTTGTTTATTAATCAGCTAGTACTGTACTGTACGTAGTAGACAGGTGGTGGCTATTCTAATTATTTTTCTGGCGATGCCTGGCCCTTGAGAGCCTCGATCTGCGCCTTGCCCCTGGCGCCCTTATTCCTGATGTAGAGCCTGTACTCGTCGAAGGTCATCGGCGGGTAGAGCGCCGGCAGGTTCCCGGCGGTGACCAGCCCTGGCGCCGGGGAGATGGGGACGTCGCCCTTGGGGTTGTAGAAGAGCGCGAGGGATATGCGCTCCTCCTCGGCGTTCACGACCACCCGGTGCTCCACGCTCTTGTACACGGAGTTGCTCAGTATCTGTTCATGAGTGAATAAATTCAAGAAGATTAGTTAAAGATGCATGAGCGAGGTTTTCTATATATGCACGTATGAACAGTAACATGCAGCATTAATTTGTATTCAAAAGGAAAGCAAAGGTGGAATTTTTATATACCACGTAAACAGTAGCATGCATATAGTACATAGTAACGGTTACAGTACGTACGTCGTCTGTACATGTGGAGCAGGGGACAGTTAACTTGTACAGTACTACAGTCTACCGGTGGAAATACTACTAGAGGGTAGGCCGGTGCAACATACGGTGGTTGGCGTGAACTGGCCGTGTGCACCTGTGCATGCATGTGCTTTCGCGTGCGTGGCTTGCGTGCTGCGATTCGTCAGTGTTGTCACCGTAACATGCATGCAACTCTGTCCACACACTATACCTACGGAGTAGCTGCTTCTGCACGACAAATCTAAGATTGCGTTCGATGATCACACCGCCCATGCATGTGTCCTTATGCAAACTACACTGATGATCTCTCTCTCTCTCTCTCTCTCTCTCTCTCTCTCCAGCATGCACCGACGATTAATTTGATTCAGAGTCAACTACCTAAATTAATACACAGGTTCCTCGCAAAAAGAAAAAGGTTTATTAGAGCAGAATCAAAAACTATTCCTGACAATGCAATGTACATACACGCGTACAGCTAGCGTTAGTGCGCCGCCGCGCTCGCCTTGGTTGGAATTTAAGAATTTGATCGATGGCTAGCTGCATCTCTCTGGATAAATAACTGATGAATGATTAGTTTTTTTAGTTTACTTGAAGAACAAAATGATCCTATATATCAAGATCTTATCTAGTAGTGCCGACTAACGACAAGACCAAATACTTCACGTTTGTACAGGTAGGTATACGTGACAGTCACGATCGTAATCCGTCGACTAGCAGTACCTCTAGAAAGCTACGCATCCTGGAGCTGGAAGTATATATTTTTATTGAGCTTTTCTAGAAGCCGGAGACGACGCGCGCGCGAGCACGCTATATAGCTATAGTACAGAGATACTCCAGCGCCAACGTGCAGAAGATGCAGAATGATATTGTTGCATGCATGGTTATATATATATATATATATATACCTGGACTTGGTCGCCGACGTTGACGATGAAGGCGTCGCGGACGGGCTGCACGGTGACCCACTCGCCGTCGTCGCCGCGGCGGACCTGCAGGCCGCGGACGTTCTCGTCGGCGAGGAGGACGGTGAGGGCGCCCGGGTCCGAGTGCGCGGAGAGGCCCAGCGTCAGGTCCGGCTGCGGGCACCGCGGGTAGTAGTTGGCGCGCAGCGTCGCGCCGCAGTCCGCCCCGCCGAACGCCCGCTGGAAGTGCGCCTCGTCCAGCCCTAGGCTCACGGACAGCACCCGCATCAGCAGCTCGCACACCCGCACCACCTCGCGCCCGTACTCCTCCGACACCTCCCTGTATATATGTCAGTACGAGTATATTGTACGTGCCTGTCAGTAGCTAACAGTACTGTAACAACGATCATATATATGCATGTATTTTGTATGGTGCATGGTGCCTGTTTTTTTACTGCAACGAGCACGAGCAGGCCAGGCATCTACTAGGAGCGAGCTAGGAGCAAGGTCTACTACGACAGGGACACCGGCCCCTTTTTATGATTTATCAGCAGGCACGTGCTGTGCTACCATAGCTAGCTTTGGAATTGTAGACCTGCGCTCTGCGCTGTACATGGCTCTCTCTAGGCATTTTGCATGAAAGCACCATGGACCTACTTTCCGTTTTCATGCACGTGCTGTATTTAGAAGCTGAGTCATTACTACGGCGTGACTGAGTATTATTCTCTATGGAGTAATTAAGTGTTATCTGTACAGTGCATTTTAGGCTCCACGCAATGACTAGCTAGTAGGGAACAAAGCTTGCAATGGTTGGAGAAGTACGGCATGGGCAGGGACAGTTACGTTAATCTATTTTGCGAACAATCAGTGCACTCTTCTCTGGTAAAACATCACCGAACCTAGCTGATTAATTCAACACAAATATTTGTTTATTAAGGATAGAAAAATTAATTATACTTGTGTAGTTTTCGCAGTATGTCACTCAAAACAATTTTAAGGACATAATTTTTCCGACACATGTTTAAACATATGCCATATTTAATATTAGACGAAAACAAAGTTCATCTCCAATAAAATTTCAAAAAAGAGTAAAAAAGCATAACATATCGATAATGTCTTATTTAGGAAGAAAAGAAATTGTGTCTGCTGTGACTTCGTGTCCACATCACAAATTATTCTATCTACTAGTAGGTTGAAAACCTGGAGTTAATTAAGTACATATAATCATATAAACTATAACATCGCAAATGTTGGAGTTATCCACTCGATCCATATAGCTAGCATGCCCAAACGGAAGAAAAGTAAAGGTCAATCTCAAAACTTGCACACACGGTTGAATCAAAACCCAAGACTACTCTCTGCCTAATTAAGGGGAGATGAACATCTATATTTAGGACCTTTTACTACTCCAATCCTACACATAATAATGAAGTTTCACAAGAACTGTTCAATTCTCGTCTAAACACAGAAATTAATGATTTCATGTGTGTTCCAAAGTCCAAACGGGATGGGATCGGAGCTTCGTGTTAATTACCTAGTACATATAGCGATGCACACGCATGTGCACCACAACATCCGCACACCTCTAACCTCTAAATGCATGCACATGGGCACTCTATAACTCTATCATCGATTAGCTTAGGATCTTAATTAGGATCTGAATAAAAAAGAGTATCAAAATTTATTCGAAGTATACACACGTACTTGCAGTTGCTGGGGTTGGCCGGCCAGAAGTTTGCCGCGCTCTTAGCCGCCTCCGGCGCGAGGTGGAGGAAGAAGTAGTCGCCCCAGTCGAGGACGGCGCCCTTCTGGACGCCGAGGCGGCTGCCGTAGCCCTCGTACGTGCGCGGCGAGTTGGCGTAGCGCTGCTTCTCCGCGAGCGGGCGGCGGAAGAAGCCGCGCCAGGACTCCCGCGCCGCGCGCATCAGCTCGGGGCGCACCCCGTGGTTGACCACCTGAAAGAATCCCCACTCGCGGCACGCGGACGCGACGGCCTCGGTGACGACGTTCCCGACAAGGCCGCCGGCGCCGGCGTCCTTCGCCTGCAGCAGCAGCTCGCCGAGGTCGACGACCGGAATGCTGATGTCCGAGGCCTCGGCCGCCTTATTCGAATTCGTCTCCTTGACTGCCGTTGGCGCCGCCGGGGCCACGACGACGGGGCGGTCGCACGGCGGCTTGACGTAGCAGCGCGGGATGACGGACAGGCCGCTCTCGGCGAGCGCCTGCACGCGGACGACGGGCTCCGGCCACTCCTGCATGCAGCTCGCCATCTGTGTGTGTCTGGCTGCTGGCCCTTCCTCCCCTGGCGTGGCGCCGCCCGCAGCCTATATGCATGCAACAGTGAAGAAATTAACGATCGATCGGCAGTGGGAGCGAGGAAGTACACACAGTGGGCAGCTGGACATGCTTGGTGGTCCTATACGAGCTAGCTACAGTGGGAAACGAGGTGGCTGCATATGCATTCAACGCGCCAAACTGGTGAGGGAAACACGAGCTAGAGGCCGGGGGATTGGTCTACGATCTTGCACGGAAATTAAACGGGGCGGGACAAGGCACGAGATGGGATCATGGGAATGCCGGTGGCGACTGACGACGACGATGACTGAGGTATGGACGCGTGCTGTACTGCCAATAAGAACACGATCGATCGAGCTGATGATGATGTGCTTGATTTGCTAGTAGAACACAACAAGACAGAAATTAATTAGAGTGAGGGAACGAGACGTACTGGGACGATTAGACCTCGAGTTCTTGAAGAGAGATGAGCTGAGGCCTGAGTCTGTGGTGTGGTGTGCCCCTTGGTTCTTGGATGGCTTATTAGTGAGAGACTTGACAGGGGTATATATAGCCAAGAGATGAGAGATGGAAAGAGACGTTAATTAATAAGAACAAAATTGCCAGGGAGAGAGACTGAGAGAGGCGAAAAGTTATCGCTGGTTTTGCTCTGCTTTGTTTGGGTCTGCTGGGCGAACATTTTGGCTGCTCCACCTCCACCTGGTCTGGTTGTCGATCCGTTGGGTTGGCGCGGCCGCGGGGACCGGGGGCCGCCGACTGGCGAGGGCGAGGCGCACAGCTGACAGCTGGGCACCGCAGGGACCAAAAGCCAACTAGGTTGAAACGTGTTTTTTGTGCCGAGTATTATATTTTTTGTGCCGGATCTGCTGTGGCTGATGCCGACCACTGGTGGGCAGCTGGACTCGGTTGTAAAACGTACTCTGGCCTCTCGGCCGGCCCGACAACACCACGTAGTTCGGCTGTGGCAAACGTGGCCTTGTTAAAATTTTTCAAAATTCTCCGTGACATCAAGACCTTGTTTAGTTTATAAAAGTTTTGGTTTTTGGCTACCGTAGCACTTTCGTTTTTATTTGACAAACATTGTCCAATCATGGAGTAACTAGATTTAAAAGACTCATCTCAAAAATTACAGGTAAACTGTGCAATTAGTTTTTTATTTTCATTTATATTTAATGCTCCATGTGTATGCGACCAAAAAATTCGATGTGACAAGGAATCTTGATAATTTTTACGAACTAAACAAGTCCCAAATCTTATGGCACATGCATGGAGTATTAAATATAAATGAAAATAAAAATTAATTGTACAGTTTGTCTGTAAATCGCGAGACGAATCTTTTAAGCCTAGTTATTCTATGATTAGACAATGTTTGTCAAATAAAAACGAAAATGCTACAGTCTTTTCGGATTTAAACAAGGTCTATATAGGGTTTTTTCTGAAAAAAACATTGTAAGCTTTTTTCAGATTTCTTGTCATATCGAATCTTACGGCATATGCATAGAGTATTACTTAAATATAGATTAAAAAATAATTAATTATATAGTTTGTCTAAAATTTGGGGGGACGAATATTTTGAGTCTTGTTAATTCATGATTAGACAATATTTATCAAATACAAATAAAAGTGCTATGATATCCATTTTTTTTAAAAAATAACTAAACAAGGCCCCTGTGTAATAGCGTATGATCTTTTTAGCATATAGGCATAGAGCGATCGCATATTTGATTTGATTTCTACACGATGTGCTGACCGGCCGGGGAATGAATTGATTTTTAAGGGTGTTCGTTTGTCTAAAGAGTTATGATTGAAAGTACTCTGGCTAGAAAAAAAAATATGACTTATAAAATAAACGAACGTAGTCTAAAACCCAGTAATAATGTAATAGTGTCTGCGCGGCCGCTCCTTCCTCGCTGCCTGAGTATCACTGGTGACACTGCCGTCGGTGCTTCTTCTTATTTCTATTTTTCAGTTTTTCTATATACGGCTGCTACTGGTGACAGTGACCACTGATAAGGACGCTGAGATTGATTTGGTAATAAGCTCTAGACTCCTTTTGAAAGCAGAAATTTCAAGAGAATGATAGTTTAATAATTTCACAAGAAGAATCAATAACTGACAAATATGAAATGAAACATGATATTTCGTCAGTGTTGTTCAGAGGCTATATATTATGTCAACCTTGTGTGTCTATATAAAAGCAAAACTCAAATGAAGTGAGCCATCACTATATATGGAAAAGGCTGGGAGCCTAACCTCAAACGTCATGCATGATGAAATTATGAATGATCCTCTAAAGACACATTCTTTTTACATGACAAGATAGGAGCTAGCTTTAGGCAAAATAATCTCAGGCCGGGTTTAAATCTATTTTTTAGATTTTCAACACTGTAGCACTTTTGTTTGTATTTGGCAATTATTGTCCAACCATGGACTAAGTAGGCTCAAAAGATCCGTCTCATAAATTACAGGCAAACTGTGCAATTAGTTACTTTTTATCTATATTTAATGCTCCGTGCATGTGCCACGAGATTCGATGTGCTGGGGATCTTGAAAATTTCTTGGAAGGTCATGGCACCGTCACCAGTGGTGTAGGTCAATGTTGCCACTATGAGATTAATTTTACCACCATGTCAGCGAAATTAGTGATTCATTCTTTCCTTATCCATCCACCAACCTAAATGGACTACAATCAAGAAATCGTATTTGTGTGCCGATGGCTAGTTTTGGGCATTTGAAGCTTAGATCCATGTGGATCATGGCTTGTCTAGCGTGGGTTGTCGTAGGTAAACACGATGGTCTAGCTAGTGTAGGCCATGTGTTGCCGTTTATTAGTGATCAATGTCACCTTTGGCTCAAGTTGCGCCAATCTCAATCTTTTGGTTCGATGGTCAGTGCACTACCTTATGATGGTTGGAGGTCATTCTTTGTGTTTGGATTTGCATTGTGGTATCCCTTTTCGAACAGGTCTGATGGTGGTGGACACCTACTCCTAGGTGCTTCAATGATGGTTGTTTAGCATAACAATGTTGATTCCTTTAGCCAATGGGTGGTAATAGAGGGTAATAGGGGTAGCTATGGCTGGTCGTAAGTTGCCTCTACTCTCTCATGGTTGTGATGCACATGTATGCCATTCATGAAAACCTAGCATTGTTTTATCTGCTCGTGTAATGGTGGCATTTTTGGATGTCATTATCTCATTAGAGATGTCGAACTGGATGGATCCAGATGCCCTAGCATCATTCTACAATGAGGATCTTGATGGCTTACTTTAGGTTTTAGTATACAATGTCTCCCATAGCAGTTCATGTTGTATAGGTCATATAGTGCCATTGTTGGAGGCCATGAGGCCAATTTGATTTCTCTTGTTACTAACCATAGATGTTCTTTACATATGCAAGATGGGCTCAAGCTTGAGTTGACAAGATTGGTTATTCTGGACTTGATGTCACATAAAAGCTAGGAAAAGTTGACTACATGATGATCATGTTGATTCTTGTATACTCCCTCCATCCATCTATCAGGGGCATATTACCAAAAATAAAGTTTCCAAAAATTGGGGGCATATATCGTATGTGCCAGTTCTTCATGCCCCCGCGCTCGTCCTATGAGACTCGGCTCCTCGTACCAGACGCGGCATTGATGCGGCGCCGTCTGCCATCGCTTCAACTACTCCCTCCGTTCAACTACACTGTTTCCCTCCCGTTAGCTATCCTGGCCGCGCGGTCGAGTACAAGTACGCTACGAGAGGCCACGCTGCTGAGTACGCTAACGACGTTTGGGGAGGGTTTTGCGGAGTAATTGCTCGGTAATCCAACTATCCGCATGCGGAGTAAATGGAAACGGCATATCAAGAGAAAATCCTGCACGCACAGCCTTTACTTGGTCATCGCGTCACACCCAAAGACACCCCCGATAGATGGACAGAGGGAGTATTTTTCTAGCATACATCAGTGCATAGGCCACATTCCTTCATTATAACTATGGGTGGCCTTTGCATGTACTCCCTAAGTTCCAAATTATAAGTCGCTTTGACTTTTTTATACATCATAGCAAATTTGATATAGCAAAAAATAAAAGCGACTTATAATTTGGAACGGTGAGAGCAGTAACTGTAGGGCACTCCCAACCCAAAAACTAGGTGGTTTTATGTTCATTGATTAGGATGACAACTAAGAAATGATGATGTGACATTGAAACTAAATAAAAGACATAAATAAATGTGATATGTGGATAATGAAAAAGAAAGACATGTGATTGGATAAAAAAATATTTTGAAGAAAGTACCTATTGCAACTATAATTTTTATGTGTAGTGTCTACATAATTTAAGAGGTATAGAAATTAACCATGGTTTTTATTATTGGGGCTGTCTTAATCCCCTCCCCGGCTGCCGCATGGCAGAGTGACAGTTATATTAATTGATGTTATGGAGTGACGGCTAAGACATTAATTAGTGGTCGCTTCCTAACCGACGGCGACACCAACACCACAATGTGGGAGTAGTGCAAAGCGCCAAGTGTCAACAATTTTAATGGTGGATCCCCGCAACACGCTGTGGGGGTTTATCTGTTTATGTTAAAAGGAGAAAGAAGTTTTTTTAGGATAATAAAAGAGCGAGACGACAGAAGCCAGGCAGAAGAAGGCGGAGAAGAGCAGGAGCAGCGGCGTGGCGACACGTGGATAGATGTCACTTGCATTGTCTGGGTATCGCGCGCGGTTCAGTCCAATGCAGGAATTGTGTGCTTAGGCTAGTCTCAATAGAGGTTTTACCAGGATGTCATGCACATTTATTAGAACGTCATGTCAGCAAAACTGTACTTTTTGCATGAAACGAAGAGGAGAGAGAAGGAAGTAGTTTCACCATGGTGAAACTCCGCTGGCGTTGTTTCCCACGCAGTGAAACAGGATGAAATCCCCACTGA
>Ga0182004_10001774_pt1 | contig 16247 bp, 14 predicted proteins | sample Sormic07211540_1_FD_120479 | JGI IMG/M metagenome (GOLD analysis project Ga0182004, IMG submission 120479) | Endophyte microbial communities from Sorghum bicolor roots, Mead, Nebraska, USA - 072115-40_1 MetaG | ecosystem: Host-associated > Plants > Roots > Unclassified | place: USA: Nebraska...
CATACCACCTAGCAATTCTCTTTTTATTTTCTTCTATACTTATCAAAGCTTTGAGCCGATGCCCTGCTAAATCATCTAACTCATCTTTTATCAAAGTAGCATAGTCATCGGCAGTCAACTGATTTTGGAAAGATAATCGCCTAGATCCAGTCTTAATTTCCCATGGTAGTAATGCATCGTGCCCGTATACCAATTGATAAGGTGAAACTTTGGTCGACCCATGACAAGCCATCCGATATGACCACAAAGCTTCATTCAACAATGTATGCCACCTCCTAGGATTTTCCTCAACCTTCTGTTTAATAAGTTTAATAATTCCTTTGTTAGATGCCTCGGCCTACCCATTGGCTTGAGCATAATAAGGAGAGGAATTCAATACTTTAATTCCCATACCGATTGCAAATTCATCAAACTCTCCCGGTGTAAACATAGTACCCTGATCGGTAGTAATTGTTTGAGGAATACCAAATCGGTAAATAATATGCTCCTTAACAAAATCAATCATTTTGGCCGATGTAACTTTTTTCAAAGGAACAGCTTCAACCCACTTAGTGAAAAAATCAGTGGTAACTAAGATGAACTTATGCCCTTTGCTCGATGGTGGGTAAATCTGGCCGATCAGATCAATAGCCCATCCTCGGAATGGCCAAGGTTTAATGATAGGATTCATGGCCGATGCGGGTGCCCTTTGAATATTGCCAAACTTCTGACATCCTTTGAAATACTTAAAACAATCCTCAAGTATGGTCGGCCAATAATACCCATTTCTTCTGATCATCCATTTCATCTTAAAAGCCGACTGATGTGCTCCACACACTCCTTCATGGATTTCTCCCATCAAACTTTTAGCTTCATCATCACCTAAGCACTTGAGAAGAACCCCATCGATTGTTCGATAATATAGCTCATCCTCGAGGAACACATACCTAGTAGCTTGAAACCGAATACGCCTCTCAACCTTCTTAGATGGATCCCTTAAATAATCAATGATCTCTTTTCTCCATTCATCGGCACTGATTGCCGATAACGTGTTCAATATGGGTTGATACCCCGAGGCATACTGAGCCAACCGATTAGCCTCCTCATTATGTAACCGAGGAACATGCTCTAATCTGAAATCTTTGAATTCCCTTAACAGTTGTATACTCTTTTTGTAATAAGTTGTTAGGACTTCGCTTTGGCATTCATAACTGCCAGCCAATTGATTTATAACCAGCATAGAATCCCCGAAGATTTCAACAGCATCAACATGAACATCTTTTAACAATTCCAACCCCTTGATCAAAGCTTGATACTCGGCTTGATTATTCGTTGACGTGGCGACAATCGGCAAAGAGAACTCATATTTCCTTCCCTGAGGGGAAATTAACACTATGTCGATTCCTGCCCCCCGGTCACACGTGGATCCATCAAAGAAGAGCGTCCAAGGCACAATTTCCAAAGTCTCCACTACACCACAATGTTGAGTCACAAAATCGGCCATAATCTGTCCTTTGACCGCCTTAGCCGATTCGTAACGTAGATCAAATTCCGACAGTGCCAAAATCCACTTACTGATTCTACCACTCATAATCAGCATAGATAGCATATATCGAACCACATCATCTTTGCATATAACAGTGCATTCGGCCGATAGCAAATAGTGCCTCAACTTAATGCAAGAAAAGTATAAGCATAAACACAATTTTTCGATGGCCGAGTACCTAGTCTCAGCATCAATCAACCTTCTGCTTAAATAGTAAATCACACGCTCCTTCCCTTCAAATTCTTAAATCAAAGCTGAACCGATGACCATCCCATCGGTAGGCAAATATAATCTGAAGGGCTTTACTTGCTGCGGTGGAAATAAGACTGGAGGATTAGTTAAATAACTCTTGATTTCATCTAAGGCCAACTGTTGTTCTTCCCCCCATATAAACTCTTGATCGGCTTTCAATTTGAGTAAGGGACTAAAAGCACAAATTTTACCAGACAAATTGGAAATAAATCGCCTGATAAAATTTATTTTGCCGATCAGAGACTGGAGCTCAGTTTTGTTGGTAGGAGCAACTATTTTGTTAATAGCATCGATAGATCTCTGGCTAATTTCAATTCCCCTCTGATGCACCATGAAACCCAGAAATTGCCCTGCCGATACGCCAAATGCACACTTATTAGGATTCATCTTTAAACCATGTTTCCTTGTGCACTCCAACACCTTTCGTAAAACGGCAATATGCTTTGTGAAATCTCCAGACTTAACCACCACGTCATCAATATAAATTTCTACCAGTTTGCCGATGAATTCATGAAAGATGAAATTCATAGCTCTCTAATAAGTAGCACCAGCATTTTTCAAGCCAAAGGTCATGACTATCCATTCAAACAGCCCAACATGACCAGGACATCTAAATGCAGTTTTTGGAATATCTTCTTCAGCCATGAATATCTGATTATATCCTGCATTGCCATCTATGAAGCTTATGATCCGATGTCCAGCCGCAGCATCAACTAGCAAATCGGCAACCGGCATTGGGTAACCATCCATCGGCGTAGCCTTATTAAGATTCATGAAATCAATGCAAACTCGAAGCTTCCCATTTTTCTTGTAAACTGGAATGACATTGGAAATCCACTCGGCATACCGACACTGCTGAATAAATTTAGCTTCAATAAGTTTAGTTATCTCGGCATTAATATCAAGAAGAATATTAGGATTATATCGGCGGGCTGGCAGCTGATGTGGCCGAAATACAGACTTGATAGGTAACCGATGTTCAACAATTGATCGGTCTAAACTAGGCATCTCAGTGTAATCCCGAGCAAAGCAATCTTTATATTCCTTTAACAAATCGGTTAACTGTTGCTTACACTCAGAATTAACTTAGCACTAATAAAAGTAGGTCTAGGATTATCTCCATTACCTATATCTACCTCTATTAAATCATCGGCCGATGTGAACCCCTGGCCTAATTTTCCATCATCGACGAACCTATCCATTAAAACTCCTCATCAGAACCGACTGCTTGGATCGATGGAATTTCATAATCGGCAACCTTGAGGAAATCTTTTTCCCAAATTTCTCCCGAGATGCACCTGGTCCTTTCATAAGTATCCGCCTCTGCTGATGCGATGACATAAGAAGAATCTCCTGGGACAATCTCAATCTTATCACCTACCCACTAAACCAAGCATTGGTGCATTGTTGATGGGATGCAACAATTGGCATGAATCCAATCTCTTCCCAATAGTAGATTGTAAGCACCCTTTCCACTGATAACGAAGAAAGTTGTTGGCAAGGTTTTGCTGCTGATGGTCAACTCGACGCATATTGCCCCCTTAACTGGAGATACATTCCCTTCAATGTCCTTTAGCATCATATCAGTCTTGGTTAAATCTTGATCTCCTTTCCCAAGCTTCTGATAGACTGCATACGACATAATATTGATAGCAGCTCCACCATCGACTAATATCTTGGTCATTGGCTGCCCATCAACCCTTCCTTTGACGAATAGAGCCTTAAGATGCTGCCTTTCATTGTCTGTAGGCTTTTCAAAGATAGCCGTCATCGGATCCAGAGCCAACTAAGCTATCTGGTCGGAAAAATCCAACTACTCATCATCACTGGATGGTGCAAGGAACTCCATCGGAAACATAAATACCATGTTGACATCTGCCGATGGCCCTTTTCCCTTAGGATCCGGCTGCTGCTGATCTCCAGACTTACTAGAATTCTCCCCTTTGCTCAAATCCTCTCATCTTTCGGGCTGCAAACTTCTTTTCTGCGTTCTAGTCAACCGATGGATGATGATTTTCCCTTGACTCCACTCGGTAGGTATTAGCATCCCTGCAGAATATGAACTCAACAGGAACTCGTGCATCTGCCATCTCCTCAAGTTCCTCTTGGTTCCTGGGAAAGTACCTGACACGGTCACCAAGTCTGTCATGCACACTAATTCTGCCCCCTAGCCGATTGTGAACTAAAGCTCTCCCCCTAATCGGCCCATTAAATCGCCGATCATCATTCTGATACTGCCGATTAGGTCTATCATACCGATCATAACCATTGCATTCAGGGCAATCTCTAACAGTGGGCAATTTAATGTTTTGCTCCCAACAATGGATAAAGAATGGGCAGTTCCAGTGACCTTTATGCCGATTCCACTCCTGTCGGCGTCTCTCTTCTTCCCAACGATAATCCTCCTGTTGGCGCCGATACCGATCTTCACGTTGCTGCCAGGTCTCATGATGCCTTCTATGAGTTATCACAATGCCAGATCGGGGAGGCCTTCCCGAGCTAGTTCCTTCCTGGATCAAACCATTTCCTTTGGCATCGGCAGCAGTAATCTGATGCTGAGGATCCACCGATGCACTTCTCTCTGCGGCTTCTGACGTTAAGACCTTGGTTTTTTCCTTAGCATCTAACATATTTGTAGGGAAGGGATGTTGATCGATCTTCATCGGCTTCTGAGCTTTAGAATTATCAAACTTGATTCTTCTAGATTCTATAGCCGATCGTAGCTATTGCCTGAAAACTTTGCACTCATTTGTGCTGTGGGATGTTGCATTATGCCACTTGCAATATTTCATCTTCTTTAATTCCTCAGCCGATGGAATCACATGATTGGGTGACAACTTGATTTGACCTTCCTCGAGTAGAAAATCAAATATCCTATCGGCTTTGGTGATATTGAATGCAAATTTCTCTGGCTCTTTATGCCCAAAAGGGCAAGACATCGGCTTCTTGTTCTTTACCTACTCTGCCAAGCCGATAACTGGCTCTTCATCAGAATCTGAGCTTGCTGCCTCATCAACAAATGACATCTTTTTATTCCATGCTCTCTTGGGCTCAAAGGGTTTGATATCTTGGTCAGAAATCCTCTGCACCAAGTGACTTAGGCTCTCGAACTCCTGAGAAGCATACTTGTCTCTGATATGTGGCAACAATCCCTGAAAAGCTAAATCGGCTAGCCGTCGATCATCCAGAACCAGACTATAGCACTTATTCTTAACTTCCCGCAACCTCTGCACAAAGCTTTCAACCGATTCATCATTGTGTTGCTTCAGCCTGACCAAATCGGTGATCTTCTTCTTATGGACTCCAAAAAAGAAGTATTTGTGGAATTGCTTTTCTAGATCGGCCCAAGTGATCACTAAGTTGGGAGGTAACAATATAAACCAAGTGAAGGCCGATTCAGACAAAGATGACGAGAACAAGCGAACCCTTAACTTGTCTCTATTAGTAGCTTCCCCACACTGGATGATGAACCTGTTAATGTGCTCCATGGTTGATGTATCATCCTGTCCAGAAAACTTAGTGAAATCGGGTACCTTGTACCGATTTGGAAGCGGAATCAGGTCATATGCAGTAGGATACGGTGTCCGATAAGAGTAAGTGTTGACTTTAGGTTTTATCCCAAATTGGTCTCTCATTACTTCAGTTATCTTATTGGCCCAGTAAGTATCGGCTTCTTGCCGATGAGGCAGTTGTGGATCTGGCACCTGCTGATATGTTTCCATGTGTCTCTGAGGTGCACGATTTGCATGGAACATTGGATTAACCATCTGACCACCAATCTGCTGACCAAGATTCATCGCCTGGTTGACCAACCCTTGATTCTGAAACCTAGGTTGGATTTGGCCTTGTTGAAACCCTACAGCCTGATGATTCTGCTGAGGCATCTGTGGAAAGACTAACTGCCATGTCCATCCATTGTTAGCATTCATCGGCATAAGCCCTGCCGATGACTGGTAATTGGGCATCATCATCGAATTGACATACCTTGACTGTGTCATAAACCTCTGTTGCATCGGCATTGAATCTGCCGATGCATTAGGCATCTGAAACATTGGAGCTTGAGAATTCCCAGTATAAGGTCTTGCAGTAGTAGTTGTAGTGTACTAGGGACTCTGATTCATCGGCGGATTTGGAGGTGCCGATGCCATAGGAGCCTTGCCTGTCATATCAGCCACTTGATATGTTCTAGGAGTTTTTGCCGTCATCTCTAGGGGCATACCATAACCCCACCAGTTGGGAGGAACAAATCCTGACATTGCCGATGCTAATAGATCTGTGGCAAGCTTGATTTGCCTGTATGATGTTGATGGATTGGTCGTCATTAGTGTAGATTGCGCATTAGTTATCCCTAATGTGCTTGGAGGAGAAGTAGCTTCTGTACCCGCAACGGCTGTAGTAGCCGATGGAGCCATAACCAATGATGACCCTGGCTGATGATAGGCAGGTCCCACATAATTTGGTGGGAATTACCCTTCCTTGAAAGTTCTAGCCACCGCATTGAAAACTGTGTTGGACAACACACTAGCTTGATTGATCAAGGCACGGTTAATAGCACTGTCAACCATGTCTTGAAGTTTGCCAGGATTGGCTTCGAAAGTTATCTGCCGAGGTGCCGGCAATGCTTCTTTTTGGATCACCTCGCCACTCCTGTTGATACTGAAAGATTTTAAGCATTGCTGCTTGTAATCCTCCATGGCTTTTGCAATAGCTTGCTTCTGCTCATCTCTGAGATTGGCTTCCGTCACGGGGATAACGTTCTCCAAGTCGTTCTTGATCTTGAATCAGTCCCACTGGAAGTGCCAAAAGATGTGTTGGTGCAAAAACTGATCTGCAAACACAAAGGGCTAATACCCGATTCAAACTTTAAGGCGTGCCAGCCGATTTGACCTTTCAACCGACAAAGGTGGTAACTCGAATACTTATAATGCTCTGGGGCTTGCCTGGGATTAACACTAAGTCAGTTTAGTTAGTTGCTCCGTCTTGGTGACATCTAAGGTCACAAGACTTGCTTAGTCCTTCCACCTTCGAGATGGGTCCAACCAACACCATCTTTGGGTTTGTTTCCACACCATGACCTTCACGTGATTCGTCTAGCGCACCTAGATGAGATGTAAGATATAAGTGCATGAATATAAAGAATAGTAACACAACATGCATCACATAAAAGTATGCAAGACATAGGCATCTAAAGTTATTTAACTAGCATCACACAACCAAATATGGAGAGCAAACATATCAAGCATGGCGCACGTTTTACAAGGTCACAAGTATATTACTTAATCACCACTAAAGGCATGTGTCACACTTAGTACACATAAAGTAAACAATCAAGCATTCATGCATTTTCAGCAGTTCTGGATATACATGCAGCAACTCAGTAAATAAATCATAACTGGAGTTACACAACTCCAAAAACTATGCAACAAGACATTCTGGAAATATTATAAAATTATCTACAATTCATTTTGAATCATCTCAGTATGATTAACAAGTTAACCAAGCCAAACATGCATAGCCATAGAATCTGGTCCAGGAATTTCCAGAGAACAAACATTTCGAAGGATGAACTTTATACTACTGTAACTCATAAACCACTTAGCCAAATGATATGCATCTTTACCACAAGATATATTAATAAATTATCTACATCTTTTCTATATACAAGTTTCATAGAAAACATCATTTATATCATGGAATTAATTGCATAAATAAAACTGCTCATGCTGCCCAAACAGTAGAGGTACAATTACAAACAGAAAACTAATAGACCATTCAAAGCAGCATAACTGGAGCTGTAGACCTCCAGAAAACAAGATTCTTATCTTTTTGGAAAGCTTATAAAGTTACCTACAAATTTCTTATTATCATCTAAACATGAATCCACAATTAACAAGGTCAATTAATCCCATGAATACATCTTTGTCCAATAACTTGAGTTTAACATGTCCATAAATTATGGTTATATACTTTCTAGAAACCTTACTTAATTGTGAACAACTTTGTTATAAACATGTACAGCTAACTCTAAAACTAAAAAGGTCTTACATAACAAACAATGCAACCCTGTCTGGGTTTAGACAGAAACTGGAACAGTACTTTAAACCACTATAAATAAACATATGCTTAACCAAAAATTATGGTATTTAGATTTATGGAAAGCTTATGAAAAGTACTACAACTCATATATTTTCATCCAGGAAAGATTCACAACTTAACGGAGCCAAACAATACAAACATGCAGATCCACTCAGAATAGGAGCAAAGCAACATAGGGCATTTATTATTTATATAACTCTTAATTTCATATTTATTTGAGCAATACTACTGCAGTTATGAAAAAGACAAATACAACAAGCAATTGAAACCTAACTGAATAAATCTATTTTTACAGTTAAAACATCAAACTAAAACATGAAATATTATAGGTCTACTGGATAGCCAATTTCACAAGGATTCCAAAAAGTCCACATTTGCTATTTTATGACTTTTCTAGCATTTTCTATGAACTAACAAAGTTCAACCAAAAATCTGCAAAAACAAAAGAAAAGGGAAACAGATCTTGCATCAGGGACCCTGGATTTTCTACGAATCAACCCGCAGCCCACAAGCACTATTCATATGGTTCACATATGAAACCCTGAGGTTTACTCTATTTGAACCCGAAATCATTCTTCTTCTCCAACGGAACAGAGGATGGATGGCACGGACAGAGGAGCGACCAACACCGGCTGGGCACCAGTCAGGGGCGCACTTGCAGCGAAGATGGGCCGCGCGTCCATCCCAGGGCTCGAGCACACGGGCTGGAGTCGAGGATGGTTAGGAGATGGAGTGTGGCCTGCCAGCCATAGCACCGATGGTGGTGGCAGAGCTTCTCTCGCCGGCCATGGCGGGAGAGCTCGCTTCCTGCTATGGGGAGTGAAGGGGACGATAAGGACGGGTTGCAGAACGTGGTGGGAGGTCTGGCATCCACTTTGGAGGGCATAGGGGCGCTGCATAGGACCTGGGACACGCGTCAACCATGGTGGGGGCGCGGTCACTGCATGGAGGGCACGTTGGCATTTTGTCGAGCATGTGGCGGGCAACAAAGTAGCCAAGGCGGGACGCCGATTCGGGCCAGTTCTACGCCAAATTGGATCATGGACCTAAAATGAAGTTTGCTTATCTCGCTGTGCTCTGCAACTTTCATTAAGGAAGCTCAGCCATTAGACCAACAGATTATGAGATAATTAGATGCCAAATCATGAGTATCAACGTATTGATGGTTGTTAGCAAAACTAAGAATTGATGATACAAACCATGTCAAACTTGATGCAACTTTTTACATGACCTTCTCCAAATAATTATCCACAACTTTTATTTTTGGACCAACTTGTGTTGCTTAAAAAAAACACGAGAACACGGCATGCCAACAGGTACACGTCCATTTAGCCATAAAATAACCTTTTGCTATTTTGGGAGCTATTTTTGAACATCCAAATAAACTCCAAATTTAATGACACATGATTTATTGCTTTCATCAAGAAGAGTACTCCAACTAATATTAAGAAATTCAATTGAGTTACCACATGAATTTGGATGCTAAAATGTCACAAAGAAGGTAACTCACTGCTGTACTTCGAGGGACTTAGAATTATTTCTTAGGGCTGAAAAGCACCAGCTGATTCGAACTTTGAGCCTTTGTTTGAACTATTTGCAAGCTGCTTTGGTTCATGTCCCTAGAACAAGATTTTCTCTATAGAAGCTAAGCTACAACTTTTATTTAAGGTCAAACCTCATCACTGCAATCAAAGTCAAACTTTTACTTTGGTCAAAGCAGCAATATGATAAAGCCCAAAATAGTGTTTTAGGCCAGTTGAAGCATCTTCTTGACATAAGCTCAACGTGAACCTTTCTTGAATTTTGTTGTATAATCCATCTAGAGTCATATGAGCAAGTTTGCAAGGGTTGGTTGATGACCCATTATTCTATTTCCTTAATAGAGCCATTCCAACAAGGATATAACTTATCATTTCATGTGACTTCTTGATTCCAAACTTCACAAAACTTTTCCAGGGACCAACATAGATTGGGATGGATACGAGACACATGGAAAAATGTTCCACTAGCATCATCCAAGCATACCTTTTAAAAAGGGCCTATATGTAAGCAAAGGTGCATCATCAAAGTTAGGGCTTACTTTCATAGATTGACTTTCACCTCTTAATTACCATTGAACTTGTCATGTTTGAGCTCAAACCTAGTACTTAGCAAGTGACAAACACCTGGGGTGTTACAGAAAACCCTAACCACACCGGACGCATAGGGGCGTCTGATGCCCTCACCCTAGACGCGTCTGGTGAGGAAAGTCTTTTGACATGCTCTCTGGGTAAGGGAACGGACGCACCCACAAGCATCCGGTGCTGCGTTCGGTGCCATACCCTAGACATATGGCACGCTTGCTCATCACCTCTATACACTGGATGCACAATTAGTCCTACTGTTGTGTCCAATGTCTAAATCAACATTTCATCAAATTGTGAACTTTCCAAAACGAAGTTTGATCCTCTCGATCTAAGAACTCTCTCTGAGCTGCCTAGTGCTAGATTTGACAAGTGTGTACCACATCTAAACCTAAAGCCTTTCCTAGCTCAAGCTACCCATTAGTTGCCCCCTTAATAGTATGGTCAAAGGAAAACCAAAGTCCTAAACTACTCTAAGCACCCTTCAACTCCAAATGTCACTTAGACCTAGTCTAATCTTGACGATATCCATGATTGAAAACAAAAACGATTTCCACCATCAAGTGGGCACAAACTCAATAGTCCATCAATCACTATTTGTTGACATTTACTACTGTCATCACTAAAAATAGAGATAAACCCTACTCCTAGTAACAACACCAGAAATGCACGGTATTTAATTAACTTGTCAAATAGAAACTAACCACTCAAACATTCCTAAGCACAAAGTAGGTTGTCATCCCTAATTATATTGCTAGAAATTTAATATAGATTCACATGTTCTACTATAAAGACAGAGAATAACAATTATGAATATAATTATAAACTAATGGGTTCTACAAGTGGACAGATAATTATACCATTGTAGCATTTTACCTAGGGAAGTAACCAGGTTGTCGATTTATATTTATACCACTAGGAAGGCTAAGTGTTAAACTATATCTATTATATTGATAAGAAACTATATAGGATGAATTATCATCCACAAACGGCCAGTCAAACTAAACGTGTTAACCAAACCTTAGAAGATATGTTGAGGGCATGTGCCTTATCTTCAAAAGGTTCTTGGGTGAACTGGTTACTGTTAGTTGAGTTCTCTTACAACAATAGTTACCAAGAGAGCATCAAGAGGGCTCCTTTTGAAGCCCTGTATGGCCGAAAGTGTCGAAATCCACTGAATTGGGTAGAACCAGGGGAACGAAAGTATTACGGCATCGATTTTGTGAACGAAGTGGAGCAGCAAGTCCGTACAATCCAGCAACATCTAGAAGTTGCTCAAGCTCGACAAAAGAGTTATGTCGATAAGAGAAGAAAACTGATTGACTTTGAAGTTGGGGATCATGTTTATCTCAAGGTATCTCCGATGAAGGGTGTACAAAGGTTTGGAGTCAAGCGAAAGCTTGCGCCCCACTACATGGGACCTTATTGGATTCTTGAGAGAAAAGGGAAGGTAGCCTACAAGGTTCAACTACCGGTTGAGCTACGAGCTATTTTTCATGTTTTTCACATGTCTTAGTTAAAGAAATGCCTTCGAGTTCCGGAAGAAAGGGTGGAGGTTCAGAATATCAAGTTGGAGTCAGACTTGGTGTATGAAGAGAAGCTTGTGGCAATCATTGATCGCAAGGAACGGGTAACTCGAAATCATGTGGTTAAGTTCTACAAGGTTTTGTGGAGTAACCACGGGGAGGAAGATGCTACTTGGGAGACAGAGGACTATTTAAAGGAAGTTTATAAAACCTTCTTCAAAAATCAGTAAGCTTTCAAATCTCGAGATGAGATTTTTGTAGGGGGAGGGCTGTAACATCCCAGTGTTATGGTTGTCTCATTTCACATACATAACATGAGCATAATCATCCTCATAGCATACCAAGATCATCATATATCTTGGGGCATGCCATTTTATGTGTAGGTGTTGCTTAACTTGCTTATTTATGCTTCCTATCCTTGTGTTTGAGTATGTCATGCTTTTATATGTGTTCAAGACCTTGGTAAGTAGTTTAACTATGCTTAACATAACCTTAGAAGCAATCCTCATGTTGATCATATCCTCAAAATATGCTCCTAAGTCATAGTTTCACCTAGGGGCTTGTAAACCTCTTTTGCTTAGGCTTTTAAAAAGTGCTTCATAAAATGTTTGCATGGCAAAGCTTTCTAAAGCAAAGTTGTAGCAACTTTTGGAAGGAACAAAAGTTGTTTTAGGGCCATCTCATGAAAATGACCACAACTTGCTCGAAAATGGCCCACAAGGCAGATTTGGGGGCTGTTTCAACACTTAGAAATTTTCTAAGTCTTCCAGGCGCACTCAGTTTGCTCGAAGGTTTTCGGAAGCTCTGTATCTTTTCATCTAGGCTGATTTGGCTCTTGCTCTAATTGACAAAGTTGTAGAACTCAGTTAGTACTCAAAATTTGTCAACTACATCATCTCCTAGTTCTCCATGGTTTGGAAGTTAATCACTGTCAAAGTTGCTCTATCGGTCATTGCATCGAGCTCTAATGGCAATCTTCAGTCGCCGACATGGCCGACCGGCGGCAGCACTCGGCCGACATTTGGCACCCATACGCCGCTCCTGGCCCCGCTCATCAGCGCTGAGGACGTGCATGACCTCCACGGTGACGTCCCGGCGCTCCTGGTCACTGCCATTCCCTCCCTCGCCCTCTCCGCGCATGCCAGCAACAGCAACGGCATCTCCGTCATTGCCGAGCCACTCCGGTGAGCTCACCCGTGCGTTTCGCGATGACTCTGCCCACTAAACTCCGTCCACACATCCGCACGACTCTCCTCCAAACCGTCCACCTCCAAGCTCACCGTGAGAAGCCTCGGTGAGCCCACATTTCCTTTCTTCCCCAAAACTGTTCACCGGAGTCATTTTCTCTGACGAACTCAATGTTGAGCTCCACGGAGCCTCTCTTCCTATCTAGTTTGTTTCTCTGGGTAGCTTAGGACCTTAGCTAGCTTCTGCGATACCCGAGCGATGCTCTACCGTGCTCATCGTCACCGGACACGACGCGAAGCGCCGCCGTGTTTCCACCGGAGCTCGGTCCTCTCGTGATCATCCCTCACCATGTCATTTCAAGCCAAGCCACCTACCGAGAAAGCTTTGCCATAGTTCATTGGTGTTGTAGGAAACTTTAGCGCACGCTCTACCGACCTGAGAACGCCGGCGTACCGTCGAGCACCTCCGTCGAGCCACCATAGTCGACGGCAAGCACCTTCCGGTGGCTCCACCGTGAGGAAAAGGGGGTCAATCGGTTCGCTAGGGTTCTGGATCACGTTGGTACCCTTGGTTTGGCCGGAGACCACGCCGTTGCGGAGAAATCGCTGGTGAACTTCGTCTCTGTCGGGGGGCAGAAGACGAACCAGACACGTGGGTCCCCCTGTGAGTGACCCACTGTTTCCCTCCTCTTTTATTCAAATTCCAGATTCTGTGCAGTCTTGCAAAAATCATATCTTCTGTTTCTGAGCTCCAAAAATTGTGAAACAAACGTTGTGATATTTTATGAGATGGCTAGTTTTTAATAAAAAAAATATAAAATGTGCCATGTTTTCTGTGACAAATAATTGTTATGAATTAATCTTGTTTATTCAAAGTAAATTCATATCTTTTTGTGTAAGGCTCCAAATGTGATGAAAATTTTATGGCATGCTTTGTGTAGTACTAGTATGCTCTGGTAAATATTTCATGATTTTTGAAGTACTGTATCACTGATATGTAATTTATGTTGGTGTTATTGCTTTAATCTTTGTTTAAATCATAATAACTATTGTATGCTTATGCTGGTGCTCTTCTATGGTGTGCATGGTGTTTATGATAGTTGTATCACATAAATAATCTGAAATCTGTTGTTTGTCACTGTTTAGCCCAAGTTTCTTAATTTATGGTAATAAGCACCATGTCACATATTAATTAGCTATCTTAAGTTTGGGATGCGCAATTGCTCTGAAAACTTTATGGTGATGTCTTGGTGGCTTGCTTGTGCTCCTGTCATTTTTGTAGATTTTTCTGAGTATCCTTTCTGGTATCTCTCAATTATGCTCTTTTATGGAATTAAATTAATAAAGGCTTCATAATTAAGGGTTTGGTAATTAACATGTGGTTTTCTGGGACAGAGGTCCAACCAGAAGTTGTTGTAAACTTTATGTTCCTGTGAGTCACTTGGTTGACACTAAATATGCTTTTGCTATGTTAACAAATAATTAATTAAAGGATAAGTAGCTTTTATGGACAGCAAAGGATAAATCTGATAATTGCTCGATGCTAGTTTGGTTTTCTGGAAGACTTGTCTACACCAAAGTTGTTGTAAACTTTATGTTCTAGCTGTAGTTAAAATTTGTAGTCATTTGGCCCAGCAGTTTAAACGTTATGGCTTTTCTAATTAGGTTCCAGAACTAGGTGCTCTGTGTTTTTCTGGGACAGAACCTGGAACTTTGTTTAATTGACTTATTTAACTTATGAATCTTGCTGAGACGTCTAAAGATGAAATGTAAAAAATTTCACAAGCTCTCCAGAATGTCTTAATTAATGTCTGTTGGATTTATATATCTCCAGTTATGAGTTGTTCTTTGGACTGTCCTTCTGTGTGTAGTTGCTGATTGTTTGTGTGGGTTAGTTACATCTTTGTTAGTAGTGGTAGGACTCTTGTGTAAACTTGTGAGAAGTTTACTCAGTAAATGAGTGCCCAGTGAGGTGTTGTGACCATGATTATGTCAAGCATTCGTCACTTCCTTGTATGCATACATTCCTCACTCATTGCGTCAATGCAATAGGTGCACCAGAGATTGCAGTGTCGTTCGAGCTCGAGAGGGTGAATCCAGAAGGCCCGGAGGTCACCAGGAGACAGAGGTCCAACCAGCAGGACCCGAGGAGCCCGAAGAGGAAGTCGAGGGCCCAAGTCACGAGCAGCGTCATTCGTGAAAGGCAAGCCCCGGAGCATTTTAAGTCTCCCACGTTATTTTCCAAGCATGTGTGATTATGTTATATCTATTGTTACATTACGTATAGGAGTTGTTATGGAACCCTTGTTGTATTATACCTTTCCTTGTCCAGATATCTCACCTTATCCTGGTATAGAGTCAGGATTGAGTAGTAGCTTAGCCATGCTTTAAACGGTAAAAGTCGGGTGATGTCCTGTCACCTGCGCGAAATAGGGTCTGTTGATGGATCACGGTTGGCTATATTTGCTATCGTGGAAAAGGAACCTGGGTAAAATGATCTAAGCCAGGCGGAGTTTTGCAAGGTTGTAGTAACTCCGCCTGTGACAGCTAAGTACCGATCGTTGTACGTCCTCTTGTCATGTTGAAGTCATGCCTGACACTTAGTTGGCCGGATAACTTGTTCCGACCATGAAGCCTAGTAGTATGACTCAGGCCGGAAGACCGGCAAGTATAAACTGCGCACTACTAGCGGAAGTGCAGTGTGTGGGGGGCCATTGGCTTAAGACCAAGGGCAGGTGATTTAAAAGTCCTAATCTTCCTGGCAGAGTGGTAGCCCTAGGAGTGCGGCACTGATCGGAGCCGCGATTCCTGAGTCGTACCAAAGGTGACCCACTTGCTCTCCGACGTGGGATGCATGGGTGAGTGCTAGGAACAATCCTCCAGCTGGATAGGAATCGATTCGAATCGTCGTCTCTCTCAGATAGTGAGAACTTGACAGAGCAGCGGCAAACGTAGCATTCACTAAGTACTAAATGGTTCTATAATGATGATGTTGATGATAGCAAGAAAGAACAAATGCTGAAACTTGATATGGTTGTTATTGTTTGATATTAATCAAGTGCAGTGCTTAGTCTAGGTGCTAATCAGATATTGTTTGATATTAACAGCATCAGATTCGAGCGCGTGCTCGTGGACGGAGGAAGCTCCATTGACATCCTCTTCCGCAACAGCTTGCCCGCTCTCAAGATACCTCCGGCTCAATTAAAACCCTACGACGCTTAATTTTGGGGAGTCTTGCCAGGTCAGAGTTCAGTGCCTCTCGGACAGATAACATTGCCTGTCCAATTCGGTACGTCCGACCACTTTCGGACAGAGTTCGTCAACTTTGTGGTCGCCGACTTCGATGGGACCTACCACGCTATACTGGGCCGACCATCGCTGACAAAATTTATGGCGGTCCCGCATTACTCATACTTGGTCCTCAAAATGCCTACTGAGAAGGGCGTCCTGACCGTCAGAGGCAATGTCTACACTGCATATACTTGCGAGGAAGAGAGCTTCAAGATCACCGAAGCAATTGACCTCTCAATCCGGATGG
>Ga0182004_10001775_pt1 | contig 16247 bp, 19 predicted proteins | sample Sormic07211540_1_FD_120479 | JGI IMG/M metagenome (GOLD analysis project Ga0182004, IMG submission 120479) | Endophyte microbial communities from Sorghum bicolor roots, Mead, Nebraska, USA - 072115-40_1 MetaG | ecosystem: Host-associated > Plants > Roots > Unclassified | place: USA: Nebraska...
CGCGAGGCGACAGCGACTAGGACAATCGCATTTTCGCCGCGTGATGGCCGCCGACCCTGCTGGCCTCCCGCCGCGGCTCCGCCCGTCCACTGCGCCGCCTCCACCCGCCGTCACGCGCGCGCTGCACACGATCAACACCTGCACCTCCGCCGCGGCACTTGCGCCCCTCCGCGTCCACATCCTCCGTGAACCCGCGCTCCTCCGCTCCACCGCCGTCGTCTCCGCCTTCTTCCTCGCCTGCGGCCGCCTCCGTAGCCTCGACCCCGCGCTCGTTCTCTTCGCCTCCCTCCCGCGGCCCCACGTCTTCGTCTTCAACTCCCTCCTCCGCTCCCTCCCCGCAGCCCCCGCCTGCTCACCGCTCCCGCTCTTCCGCCATTTTATCGGCCTCGGCGTCCGCCCCAACCGCTACACCTTCCCGTTGATGCTCACCTCGCTCTCCTCTCTCCACGAACTCAGCGCCGTACACTCCCAGGTGGCCAAGTCCGGCTTCGCGCGCGATCTCCACGTCCGCAACGCCCTCCTTGCTAGCTACGCGGCCTGTGATCCGGACCTGGGGCACGCTGAGCAGTTGTTTGATGAAATGCCAAGCCCGGACGTCGTTGCGTGGACAACGATGATCACCGCATACAGGAACCGCGGCCGCAGTTTCCATGCTCTGAGCACCTTCCGGCGGATGTTTGCTGCATCTGTTGCTCCCAACCGCGTGACCATGGTTTCTGCACTTGGTGCTTGTGCAGCACATGGTGCTGTGGACACTGGCATCTGGATCCATCAGTACGTTCAGAAGCAGGGATGGGAACTGGATGTCGTGTTAGGCACTGCGCTTGTTGACATGTATGGGAAGTGTGGACATGTTGTGGAAGGAGTCCGTGTATTCTCCGAAATGACTGAGAGGAATGTTTGTACTTGGAACTCTATCATTGGAGCGTTTGCTTTGGAGCAGAATGGAGAAATGGCTCTACGTTGGTTCTACAGGATGAAGGCTGATGGTGTTCGCCCAGATGCTGTCACACTAATTTGTGTTCTTTATGCATGCACACATGCTGGATTAGTTGATATTGGGAGGAAAATATTTAACTTGATTGTTCAAGGCAAGTATGGGTTTCAACCTGGGATCAAGCACTTTGGATGCATGATTGATCTTCTTAGTCGCTCTGGACACCTGGATGACGCTTTTAGGGTTCTTGAGGCAATGCCATCACAGCCAGATGCTGTCATCTGGGGCCTGCTATTGCAAGGTTGCAAGGTCCGTGGTGATACAGACTTGAGTGAGTATGTGACAATGCGTCTGGTGGAGTTAGAGCCTGGAAACGCATCACATTATGTGACCCTTGCAAACTTGTATGCTGAGACAGGGAGGTGGCTGGAGGCTGAGGAGGTCTTGAAGGGGATGAAAGAAAAAGGATTGGCAAAGGATGCAGGCTGGAGCCTTAGGTTAGAGGACAGCTTAAGCAAATATATAAGTGATGAAAATTTGATGGAATGTGCTCTGTGAGGAACATTGGATGAGCAATTAACCTGTACAGTATCAGGTAGTTAAGTATGCCTTCCTTTCACTCCGAACTAGGTCACTAATGCTGCCTTGAAAACCAAATTTGTAGATGGACGCTGCCTGAACTACTACAGTGACCTTTGGAGACTGAGGTCATGTATTAGGTGAAGAGAAAAAGGTTTGACAAAGGATGCTGGCTGAGCCTTAGGATGTTAAAGGACAGGTCACTGATCAGGGAAGCATACAAGTCATGGATAGTAGATGGAGGTTGTGAGTTGTGACTCATTAATTTGTCCATGTAGAACCACACCCTTATCACTCTAGGCAGCTACTTCAGATCGTTTGGAAGCTAGAAACACAAGCCATTTGACATGTAAAAGGTCAGTAAGGTGAATCAGCTTCCGTGACAGCAAATGTAATTAAGTCTTCTCATTTAAATATTGACAATTTTTGGGGGAATAGATTAGTCTTTACTCTCATTTATGCATTTTTTTCATTATCTCCAAGTTTTATCAGCAATATGCTAGATAGGAATTTGTAGTTTTGGACTAATAATATTCTGTATTTCTTACACCCTGGCAAAAGTTTGTATTCCCACTGTTGGGTCTGCTGCAACAATTCTATCCTATAACACTAACAGGAAGGTTTTACAGTACTGTTCATGATATAGATGAGCTAGGGGGGTGAGCAGCCCAGCTTCGCCTCCAAGAGGCTCTGCCAGTGCTGGTCACTCATGTAGGTACTGTTTGGATCGTCAGAGCAGACGCGTGATCTGGATCTGCCGCTAGCTCATCTCTCTCATCTCAGCGTCCCTATCAGATCCAGATCTCGCGTTAATGCTTAGCGCTGAGAGAGAGAGAGAGAGAGGCAGAAGATCACGAGTCTGATTATGGGAACAGTAACTGCACGAGTGACCAGTCACTTGTTCGCAACAAGTCAAGAAGTTGATTTATCATCTGGCTACTACTGCCTACTGGGGGCAACCGGGCAACTAGTCACTTTTTCAGACTCACTAGTATAAAAAGGGAAAAACTCGTGCATCATGCATGCTAGGTCTGGGGCTCCTAACCAGCTTTCTGATGCTCTCACCATTAAAAAACTTTCACAAGATCAAGGTGACGTGATGCAGCCACATGGAACAGTAAGTACACGAGTGAACAGTAACTACACGAGTGAACAGCTTTCTGACTTGTTGACTTGTTGCAAGGTAAACTTCTTGACTTGTGAAATGGAATCAAGGGAACAGTAACTACACGAGTGACCAGCTTTCTAACCACATGAATCAAGGTCACAGCCTGTGATGCAGCCACATGGAATGGAAATGGAATGGGGACAAAAATGCAGCAGAAACAACAGAACAGGGAGATGAGACGGAACAGGGGTACTCTACTGTGTCAGAGTACACTGTTGTTGGACCCAAGGCCCTACAGTTCATTACTCTTAAATGGGAAAGGTTTACTTGCTTTCATTATTATTCTGAATTCTGCTTCTTGGAATACCTACTAGCAAGTTGCGGATTTTGTGTAAATGCAAACATCATTAAATTATCCCTACTATGGTCTTATATCCAATTTAGAATGATTGCTAACTTACAGTTTGTTGACACTGACGCCCAATGCAAGTGGCTAGTGTTATGGGGATGTTCATGCATATTATGTTGGAGTATTGGCTAAAAGAACTAACTTTGTGCATCAGTAGCACAAGTTCTGCATGTCATGGCCTGTGTAGAACCCAAACGAATGAGACAAGCTAAGTTGGTTGGTACTGCTGTGGAACAAGAAAATATCTCACCCTCTTAGATTTCAGTGGTTTATAGAGATGTGTGGGCCCAGCAAGAAACTTCTTACCTGATGGTGACTTGGTTATCGAAAGCAACTCCAAACACATGATATTATCACTAGGTGAAATTGTGCCTATTTTTTTTGGAATATTTGTTTGCAAAGAAAACTTGGGTTTAGTAACCAGATCCACCATTAAGCGGACAAATGTTTTTACGGACCCCGTGGTTTTAATCATGTTTTCCCTGGAATTCCTTTTGCTTCTATTTTTTTTTTATCTTTTAGCATGACTCAACACCATGTATAGCTTACCATTATAAAGCTGCACAAAGCTTCCAAAGGGAAGAAGCTCTTGAGGAGATACTGTAATGAAACATGGCTCCTCTGACTCCTAGACTGGTAGTTCCCATAGATGTGAAGAAGCAGCCATGGGAGCAAAAGGTTCCTCTCCATAACCGCTGGCATCCAGACATCCCTCCTGTCGCTGATGTAACTGAAGGGGAATTGTTCCGTGTTGAGATGGTAGATTGGACTGGAGGACGGGTTAGAGATGATAACTCTGCAGATGACATCAAATTCCTGGATCTCACAAGTGTAAGTTTGTATTCTGCCGTTGTTGTTGATGTCTTTGATTTCTGTTTTACTCTATAGCTTTCATTGCGAGCCAGACTGACTACAGATATTCTACAGACCCATTATCTTAGTGGCCCCCTAAGAATAGTTGATTCTGAAGGGGTTCCAGCTTCACCAGGTGATCTTCTTGCAGTAGAAATCTGCAACCTTGGCCCACTTCCTGGTGATGAGTGGGGTTATACTGCAATATTTGAAAGAGAGAATGGAGGTGGATTCTTAACTGACCACTTTCCTACTGCGAGAAAGGCCATTTGGTATTTCGAAGGAATTTATGCATACTCCCCTCAGATACCAGGTAAAGTTTCTTGTTATTGCTGTGAATGAAGCTTTGCAGTTTTGGATCCTTCCATAATTATATTTTGGCAATACCAGGTGTTCGTTTTCCAGGATTAACTCATCCTGGTATTGTGGGAACCGCACCATCAGTCGAACTTCTTAATATATGGAATGAAAGGGAGAAAAGATTGGCTGAGACAAGTCCACATACTCTTAAACTGTGTGAAGTGTTACACCAGAGGCCCCTTGCTAATTTACCGACCCCTGAGAACTGCTTACTTGGAAAGGCATGAGCACCCACCTGCTTATAGTTTTGCTTCTAGATTTATGTTTTTCACTCTGTGAAGGGTAGGGTCACACCTGTACGATTATGAAGGGTAGAGTCACACCTGTACGATTAATCTTTTTGTGTGACCTACAAAGCAACATTAATCTGTCAAACTTAAGTATAACTTGCTACCTGTTTTTGTTGCCATGTTCATAATTAGTGCAATATTGTGCAGATTCAGGAAGGGACTGCTGAATGGCACAAAATGGCAAATGAAGCAGCCAGAACTATTCCAGGAAGGGAGAATGGTGGTAATTGTGACATAAAAAATCTAAGCAGTGGTTCCAAAGTTTATCTACCAGTATTTGTTGAAGGAGCAAACCTTAGCACTGGTGATATGCACTTCTCCCAGGGTGATGGTGAAGTTTCTTTTTGTGGAGCAATTGAAATGAGTGGATTCCTTGAGCTCAAGTAATAAACTCTGTACTTATTTACACTTCAATATTACTTTTATATTGTGATTTATAAATATGTCTGACATACAACATGTATTCGGGCTACTGGACCTAAGGATGGACCCAAACAGTCACCTGCATCAAATCAGAATTTCAGATCCAAGTGTAGTAAACCTCACATTATTATATCACATAGATTTATATAAAGATACTAGTACAGTTCACTAGCACCAGCCATCTTCACAGCAGTTTGCATGGTATTTCTCAGATAACTCATGAAGAATAGGAAGCAAGTTCATGGGATTTCTCAAATAGATCATAAAGATTGGGATTTGCTATATCATTTTTTCATAGCAAGCATTAGTTGATGTTCTATTCTGTCATCACAATATGATAAACATACATTAAAGGTTTCTAGTTTGTATATTGTAACAGTTAAGGTACACTCAGTGATCAATTATTTCTGAACCACACAACTGATTCAAATCAATGTTGCTGGACATGATGACTGTCAGCTGGATAAATAAAACCTTGTCTATGAAAATTCAATTTCCCTTGTGCGCTTCTCAAAATCAGTAGTATGTTCCCTCTGGCATTGTGTATAGGTGCGAGATCATAAGAGGGGGGATGAAGGAATACTTGCCCCCAGTTGGTCCGACACCACTACATGTGAACCCTATCTTTGAGATCGGTCCTGTTGAGCCACGTTTCTCGGAGTGGTTAGTGTTTGAGGGCATAAGTGTCGATGAATCTGGGCGGCAGCATTTCCTTGATGCATCAGTTGCTTATAAGCGTGCAGTCCTGAATGCCATTGAGTACCTTTCCAGATTTGGGTACTCCAAGGAGCAGGTAGGCAGTAGGGTAACTAATGATTATCCTCTAAGTACCATATATGTTGTATATTGCCTTAACATTGGGGGATTTTATACAGGTGTATCTCTTACTATCATGCTGTCCTTGTGAGGGTAGGATCTCTGGAATAGTAGACTCTCCTAATGCAGTGGCAACTCTTGCCATCCCTACAGCAATATTTGATCAGGTTCGCCCTCTAACAGATCAACACAATTTCCTTATTCCTTTTTACTGTGGTGTATTGTATTTGTTGTTGTTCCTTCTCTACTGTTCATTTTCACAAAAGGATTCTAGACCAAGTAGTTAGGGAATTTCGGCGGCACCCCCCAGGTTCTGAGTTCGACTCCCCGTGGGAACGATTTTTCAGGCGGGGGTAAAAAAATCCCCTCGCCGCGCCTCCTGTGGGGCATCCGGCTTGTGGCAATGATGCAGTCCAACCAGGGGTTTGTTGATTGTGGGCCGGCCCAAGCAATGGCTTGCTGTCCTGGGTGTGCAGCGGGGTTCAGGGGTCAGGGGTTTTCTCAGTTGGGAGACAAAATCTCCTTCTTAATTGGAAAACCGTGGGGGCGGTCACAGGAGGGAGGGAGGGAGGGAGGGAGTCACATGAACAAGACACAATAGCCAGGGTGAATACATTATTTTCAGTAATGACAGATCGAATTTGCTTACTACTTCGCGATTCAAACTTGGCGAGGGAGGGAGGGAGTTACATGAAGCAGACACAATAGCCAGGGTGGAGAGAGAGAGGGAGAGGGAGAGGGAGAGGGGGAGAGAGAGAGAGAGAGAGAGAGAGAGAGAGAGAGAGAGAGAGAGTACATTATTTTCAGTAATGACAGATCGAATTTGCTTACTACTCAATCCATCCCAAATTATAAGACGTTTGACTTCTTTGACACTAAGTTTGACCAGTCATCTTATTCAAAAATTTGTGAAAAATTTTACTTTTTTTTTGGTTGTGACTTGGTTTATTAATAAAAGTTCTACAAGACTGAATTAAATTTGACTCTGTACAAATTTTTTGAATGGTCAAACTTGAGGTCAAAAAAGTCAAACGTCTTATAATTTTGGATGGAGGGAGTACTTCGCGATTCAAACTTGGCCTTCTCCTAGTTTATAGCAAACTAGTCATTGCTTCATAAGTATTCTTTTACATGGATCCTTTTTTTCTTAACTTCACTGCATAACGTTTCAATTGTTAACATAGGATATAAGGCCAAAGCACTTGAGAGGAAGGCTGAGACCAAAATTGATAAGACTTCCAGATCTCCTGAGCTGCTCAAACAATGGTCTTCCTGTCACCCAAGACCAAAGTAGTACAAGGGCGCCCTAGGGGCATATATGATCTGTAAATTGATGCCGTATCCTTCTACTTTATACACAAAAATAATCATCTTGATATTTCCAACTTCCAAGGATCATCATGTACTTGACCTGGAATCCATAATGTAGACCTTTGATTTGTCAGGCAGTCATCATGTATGAGGACAGAGACACCTGAGTGGTGCCATATTGTCTGTGTCTGTATTGCTACAAAGTTGTGCATTAATTTTACTCTCTAGAAATTTCCTTATTTGGGTTCGTGATCTTGTCGATGTCATGCTGAGAGGAGAGTGGTACTATGGTCATAGGCTCAGCTCGAGAAATGACTTCACACTTTCGTTAAAAAAAGAAAAAGAAATGACTTCACACATAAGTATGTAGCTAGCAGTGAAGTGAGGATGGTATAATATGAAAGAACCAGGCAGCTGGCAGTGGCTGGAGCGAAGTAGCAGTTGTGACAGATTCACTCTACCTTGCACATAACTGTTAAACCAACACACACTGTTAATCCAGTACTAGCATACTATAGACAGATGCTGCTGAACTCCTGAAAAGGCCTCTGCAGGCTGAAGAAGTCCTAAAGCGGGTGAAGAAATGAGTTTGGCAAATGACAAATGATGCTGGTTGTAGCCTTAGGATGATGTTAGAGGACACGTGACAACTCAGAGAACTATATGAGTGGTGGATATTTGATGGAATGAGCATTGTGGAGTTGTGGTTCAGTCAATCTGTACTGTTGCCCTTTCTTTCACTACCAGCTAGATCACGAATGGTTTGGAAGCTGAACACACACTTTATGACATTTAAAAGGTTAATAAGATGAAGCATCTTTGTGATAGCACAGATAAATGATAACATATATTTTTGGTTGTGTAAATCAATTTAGTCTTTAACTCTTATTTTATGCAATCCTTTATTATTTATTTTCAAGCTTTACCAACTGTATGCTGAATAGAGATTTGGATTAATAAAACTGTATTAAATGGTAGGTAAAACTTTGTATTTCCACTGTTGGCTCAAGACTGGCAATTATATCTTGTAATAGGAAAGTTATACAATACTTCCAATAACTCTTAAATTGAAATACTAATGTAGCTTTCTGCAGAAGTACTTCTCAACTCTGCTTCTTCGAATAGATCTTGAACTTTTAGGTACATACTAGCAAGTTGCAGATTTTTTTCAAGAGAAGCCAGCTCTAGGTTGCCCCTTCTTCTATGGTCTTGTCCACTTGTCCAGTTTAGCAGGAAGGCAGAACGTTGTATGTGACGTTTGTGTGACATCCCCTAGAGTCGAGGTCTCACCGTCTCAGAAGGGTCCAGCACAGTGTGCTTGACAAAGAACCACGCTTCAGTGGTGTCCACCAGGAAAAAAAAAAACAACTATAAGGTCTCGTTTGGATGTAGTCGGATTCGCATCAATTCACATATGTTGGGATGGGTTGGAGTGGAACTTAAACTAAATTCCACCTCAATCCACTACAACACATCTGGAATGAGGTGAATCCGATAACATCCAAACAAGACCTAATATGAAAGAGCCAGGTAGTGGTTGGAGCGAAGTAGCAATTGCGAAAGATCCACTCTACCTTCCACACACAAGATACCGACACACACTGTTAGCAACATCTACTACATACTACTTGCAGAATTTCTTCAAGCCAGCTCTATATTATTTTTTTAGAGTTTCAGGGCAGGAAAGCCCCGGTCATTATTATTATCCCATCTTGTATGGTGTTGTCCAGTTTAGCAGGAAGGAAAACTTTGTATGTGAGTGTGGCATCCCCTAGAGTTGCGGGGATGGAAATTCGGGTTACGTTGGCATCTGCAAAAAAAAACAATTTTGTGCACCAGTGTACATACTCCCTCGGTCCCTTTTTAATTGTTGCTTGTGCTTCCCGAAAAACAAATGTCGACAATTATATATTAAAAAATATTAATATTTATAATACATAATTAGTATCATTAGAAAGATCTTTGAATCTAGTTTTTTAACAAATTTATTTAGAGATACAAATATTACATGTATTTTCTACAAATCGAGTCAAACTTGTGGCACACACACCAACGGCGACAATTAAAAAAAGGACATAGGGAGTAAGTGTTGCATGTTGTAGCCTGTGGAAAACACAAATGGACGAGACAAAGCCAAGTTGGTTGGTACTGCTCTAGAACAAGACAATAAGGCCTTGTTTAGTTTACCCAAAAAATAAAAAACTTTTCAAGATTTTTCATCACGTCAAATCTTGCGGCACATGCATGGAGTATTAAATATAGACGAAAACAAAAACTAATTACACAGTTTATTTATAAATCACGAGATAAATCTTTTGAGCTTAGTTAGTCCATGATTAAACAATAGTTGTCAAATAAAAACAAAAATGCTACAGTATCCAAAACCAAAAAAAATGAAACTAAACAAGGGCCTTGTTTAGTTTCCAAAAAATTTTGCAAAATTTTTCAGATTTCTCGTCACATCAAATCTTTAGACACATGCATGAAGTATTAAATATAGACAAAAATAAAAACTAATTGCACAGTTTGGTAGAAATTGACGAGACGAATCTTTTGAGTCTACTTAGTCTATGATTGGACAATATTTGTCAAATACAAACGAAAGAGCTACCGTGTCGATTTTGGAAAATATTTTGGAACTAAACAAGGACAAGGCCTACATCACCGTCTTGGCTCTGGATAGTCTACAGGGATGGGCCAGACCAACAATAAATTCCTACCTGATCTTAGGCCTTGTTTGGTTCACCCCGAAAACCAAAAAATTTTTAAGATTTTCTATCACATCGAATCTTGCGGTACATGCATGAAGTTTTATATATAGACGAAAACAAAAACTAATTACACAGTTTGCTTGTAAATCGCGAGACAAATCTTTTAATCCTAGTTAGTCTATAATTGAATAATATTTGCCACAAACAAACGAAAGTAGCGAAAGTGCTACGGTACCGAAATCCGAAATCTTTTCGGAACTAAACAAGGCCTTATAGTGATTGACTTGATACTGACTTAGAACTCCAAACACCTGTTTTTACCATTAGCAGATTCATCAACATGCCTATCCTACCATTATAAAGAGCTGCACAAAGCTTCCAAAGGGAAGAAGCTCTTGAGGAGATAATGTAAGAAACATGGCTCCTCTGACTCCTAGACTGGTAGTGCCCATAGATGTCAAGAAGCAGCCATGGGAGCAAAAGGTCCCTCTCCACAACCGCTGGCATCCGGATATCCCTCCTGTTGCTGATGTAACCGAAGGGGAATTGTTCCGTGTCGAGATGGTGGATTGGAGTGGAGGGCGGGTTAGGGATGATAACTCTGCAGACGATCTGAAATTCATGGATTTCACAGTTGTAAGTTTGTATTTTTTTTATCCTTCTGCTGGAGTTGTCATTTAATTTTCCCTTTGTTCCAGTGCTTCGTCTATTGTGAGCCAAACTGACTACAGATATTCCACAGGCTCATTATCTTAGTGGGCCACTAAGGATAGTTGATTCTGAAGGGGTTCCAGCTTCACCAGGTGATCTTCTCGCGGTAGAGATCTGCAACCTTGGCCCACTTCCTGGCGACGAGTGGGGTTATACTGCAATACTTGAAAGGGAGAATGGAGGTGGATTCTTAACTGACCACTTCCCTAGCACAAGAAAAGCCATTTGGTATTTCGAAGGAATTTACGCATACTCCCCTCAGATACCAGGTACAGTTTCTTCTTGTTGCTGTGAGCGAAGCTTTCAAGATTTGGATCCTTCAATAATTCGATTTTTGCATATACCAGGTGTTCGTTTTCCTGGAATAACTCATCCTGGTGTAGTGGGAACTGCACCATCAGTTGAGCTTCTTAATATATGGAATGAAAGAGAAAAAAGATTGTCTGAGACAAGGCCAGAGACTCTTACACTGTGTGAAGTTCTACACCAGAGGCCCCTTGTTCCTTTACCGACTCCTGACAATTGCTTACTTGGGAAGGCATGATCATTTGTTTTTCACTTTAATCTTTTTACATTTCCTAGAGCACAAGTAAAAGGTTTTGTGTGCAGATCTTAAGCTAGCAGATCTGAAGTGTGTGGCTGCAGTACCATTTTTTTTTTGAAAGGAGATTACCTCTGCTTTTGAGAAAGCAATTAGAGTTTACATACTGGTGATACCAGTTTATGAGAACGTGAAAAGACAAAACAGATAGCAACCAAGCCACACTACTAACATCCTCAACATGAAACACTATTACAAGATAGCAATTTCTGAATTAAAAGTTTGAAGCCGATCAAGCTTGCTGATCCATGTCTCTAGGCCCTCCACTATCTTAGAAGATTGTATCTTGTCGGCGTCCTTCGTAAGCTCTCTCCACATTTGCAGAAGGGTGATTGCGTTGTAAAGTACCACATCAGGGTTTGCAGGGAAAACTTTCTGAATAACCATACTGTTCCTATTTTTCCAAATTGCCCATGAAAGGGCGGCAAAGAAAATTAACACAAGTCTCCGAGGGACTTCCAGCCTCCTTGGCAATCAATCATACATGATATTATGTTTTGACGTCGGAAAGTCATGCCACCCAAAAGCATCTCTAATCTGCAGTACCATGTTTGTGATGTATACAATGCCATGCAGGTCCAAGAAGGGACTGCTGAATGGCACAAAATTGCAAATGAAGCAGCCAGAACTATTGCTGGAAGGGAAAATGGAGGGAATTGTGACATAAAGAATCTAAGTAGAGGCTCCAAAGTTTATCTACCAGTATTTGTTGAAGGAGCAAATCTTAGCACTGGTGATATGCACTTCTCCCAGGGCGATGGTGAAATTTCGTTGTGTGGAGCAATTGAAATGAGTGGATTCCTTGAGCTCAAGTAATAAATTTTGTTCTTATTTACACTTTATACTACATGATATACAATGTTTTATGATATACAATGCGTCAAAATTGGATCCACCAGTGTTAGGAAACTTAATATTAAGATTCCATCATATATTTAATAAAGAAACTAGTTCAGTAATACTAGCACCAGCTATCTTCAGTGCTTCTTGCATAGAACTTCTGAGATAGCAAATGTACAATATGAATAAGTGAACTCATAGGATTAGAAAATCTATTGTCAGATTTTGGCATATTCTGTTCCATGGAATTGCTTTAATTGATGCTTCTATCCTATAATCATAAGAAGTTATGGACCTTAGTGATTTATAGTTAATATATATTATGGCACAGTGCATTATTTGCTGGGATTAAACTCACTCCATTTGCAGTGGGCAGGGGTTCGTCCCTGGTATTCTAAAAACTCACTCCATTTGTGTGTAGTCGGAATCAATTGTTTCTGAACCACACTCTTATGAATGCGCAATTGGATAAACAATTTTTTTTCAAAGTAATGGCAGGAGCTCTGCCTTTCTCAATAATAGAGTTGGCTTAGTTTATAAGGCAAATCAGGCCTGCAAATCTTACATAGGCACAGATTAAAACACAGAAAATACCCACAACACCATAACATCCTATTCCTGACTAACACGGAGGCACGTGGTGGGCGTTGTTGGATAAATAAAATCTGCCTATGTAAAATACACTTTTTTTTTGAGGGTCAACGGGGGGGAGATTCCCCACCTGAGTTTATTAAACAGCCCAAAACGGCTCGTTGGTTTACACTTTTCGTTGCCTGCTTCTAAAAATTCCTTGCACCCTGTATAGGTGTGAGATCATAAGAGGTGGGATGAAGGAATACTTAACCCCAGTTGGTCCAACACCACTTCATGTGAGCCCTATCTTTGAGATAGGTCCTGTTGAGCCACGTTTCTCAGAGTGGTTGGTGTTTGAGGGCATCAGTGTAGATGAGTCTGGGAAGCAGCATTTTCTTGATGCATCTGTTGCCTACAAACGTGCAGTTCTGAATGCCATTGAGTACCTTTCCAAATTTGGGTACTCTAAGGAGCAGGTAGGAAGCAGGGTATGGCTATTATCTTGATTCTTGAAGTATCATGCATGCTGAGTAGTATCTTAACATCGGGGATTGGGGATTTTATACAGGTATATCTTTTACTATCATGCTGCCCATGCGAGGGTAGGATATCTGGAATAGTGGACTCTCCTAATGCAGTAACAACTCTTGCCATCCCTACGGCGATATTTGACCAGGTATGGTGCCAAGAGTCCAGCCCAACGCAATTTTCTTTGGTCTTTTTTCACTGTTATATTCACTGTTTGTCGTTGCTCCTTTTAAGTGTAAAAGCGTTCATCAATAGATTAGTTAAACAATTTTGATATAGATTGTGACTGATTCCTTTGGTCTGATACTCTGATGTTTGATCCAAGTGTCTGATATATGCTACTGGTACTTTACGTGTTATATCTGAAGCAACAAAAGTTACTGCCTGTCTTTTTTGAGTTCATGAGTAGGCTGTACAAACAAACCACACAATATTCATGCTGAGTAACGTGAGCTGGGCATGGTTCAGTGTCCAACAAAAGAGTAGATTTATATTACACTCTCCATTTTATTGAAAGTAGCTATAGTGCCAGCCTGGTTCATTTGGTCGATCAGTGGCCTGCATCACCTAACTATTTCTTATGATCCGGTCAATATAAAAGAGATTCAAAATATTATAGAATACACTTTTCCGCTGACAGTTACTGTTAGGCAAAATGTAAGAACAACTTGTAAGCTCTAAATAGTAGTTCCAAAAGTTTTCATGAAGAAGTCACAATAACCAGGATAGAAGAAACATATTATTTTCAGTACAGGCTATAGGCAGATTGAAATGTCTAACTTCGAGATTAAAAATATATTGACCTGTACGTGCTTATTTTGGGGCCTTGTTGATTGTTTTCTTTTTAAAACTAACGTGCATAACATTTCAAACATAGGATATAAAGCCAAAACGCATGAACGGGAGACCACTTGGAGGACCACAATTGAGAAGACTTCCAGATCTTCTAAGCTGCTCAAATGATGGACACCTTCCTGCCACCCAAGATAAAAGTGGTACAAGTGCGCCCTAGTACATGAAGAAACAGACCCACTATCAATCGACATGTAATTGTGCATGGAAACAATTATCTGTGTGGATTACTCAAAAAAACAATTATCTGTGTGCGCAGCCTATAATCAAGAATGGATTTGTCTTTTATTTTCTTCGTCTAATAAAAATTACGGCAAAACTTTTGCCCTCCTTTGAAAAAATAATAAAAATGCAGATCTTTGATTTGTCAGGTTATCTCATCATGTATGAGAGTGAGCTTTTTTTTGCTTTTGTAGTTCGAGTTATTAGGCCCTTCTCGTTGTAACTGTTGTTATGTGCAGATGATGATCGTTTCTGTGCTGTTGTTATGTGCAGATAACCTAGCAGTGTCACTCGCTCCCGTGATAAAAGCATAAAACATACAGACATGCAAACATAACATAAGCAGAGTATCCAGAAGGCCAGTTATGATATTGGGCCAAGAATGACGTTACCATGATACCGTCTTATACAAGTACAAATTAACACTCGTCATCTCCACTCCAGAAATGACGACATCACCCACAAGTATGTAATATAACTACGGTACGATACTAGCATTGGAGTTACCACAGAGCCAGGCAGCAGCTGGCAGGAAGCAAGCAAAGCAGCTAGGAGCCGTGACTAATTCACTCCTCTGCCTCGTACACGAGAGGAACCGAAACACACGCACTGTAAGAGCAACAAGCAAAGCACTAGTAGTACTACCTACTAGCAGAACTGTAGCTCATCCTGGGCCGTCACCGAATCCGACCGGCCTGTGGATCACTTCTTGTGCGGGCTGTACGTGGGGCACGCCGGGCTGAAGTGCCTGGACACCACCCTGGAGTTGAGCAGCTCGATGATGGGCCCGAACGACACGCACCTGGGCGCCTTGTACTGGTTGATGGACGCCCCCCGCGAGATGGCGTAGTCCATCACCTCCTCGAACGTGCCGCCTCGCACCACCCGGATCTCCAGTGGCCCGATGGCGTCCCCGTTCCGGCCCTGCCTGTACACCGCGTTCAGCGCCTCCTCCATCTCCAGGCAGCAGCGCTCGAACACGTCCGGCTCGGGCGACGCGCCGCCGTCCCGCACCATCAGCTCCCAGTACACCACGTAGTGGCCCGGGATGGTGGTGGCGTCCGCCTGCGAGGTGTACTCCACGATGCGCGCGTCGTAGGGCGCCAGCAGCCGCGACGCGCGCTCCACGGCGGACTGCAGCTCCGCCTCGTCCGTCTTGTCGGAGTCGATGCTGAGGAGCACGTTCTTGCGGCGCACGAACCGGAACTGCGGCGCCGCGTTGTGGAACCCCGTCACGTGCAGGATGTCGCCGACGCGGTAGCGGCAGAGCCCCGCGTAGGTGGTGATCACCAGCTCGTACTCCTTCCCGACCTCGGCGTCCGCCAGGTCCACCAGCAGGCGGTCGTGGTCCATGGCCGACGCCGCCGACGACGACGACACCGCCGGCTTGTCCTCCGGGTCGTGCGGAAGCAGCTCGAAGTAGCCCATGTTGGGCATGATGGTGTAGGACACCTCCGACGGGTCGCACATGGGGCGGAGGTTCAGGCCGAAGTAGCACTCGGACGACGCGTACATGGTGCACGCCATGGGGAGGCCGCCGCTGTAGTACTTGAGCGTCGGGATGTACTGCGCCATGGCGCCCGTCACGATCACGTCCAGGTACTTGGTGTTGGGCCACACCCGGGTGATGATGCCCTCCCAGTTGTCCTTGCCGCACTCGGCCTCCACGAGGTCGGCCAGGCCGGCGTCCGGCTTCGTCAGCACCTCGGCCACGGCGTCCCGGATGGAGGGCTCCACGACCCTGGCGCTCAGGGTGCCCGTGCGGAGGTCGTGCGCGAGCTCCTTCCAGTGGAGCTGCAGGAAGCGGATGGCGCGGAGCAGGCCGGACGCGAAGACGGCGCCGACGCGGAGCACCTCGGTGCGCGCCACCAGGCCGCACAGCATCTGAGAGTACATGGACTGGAAGGAGTCGGTGCAGAGGATGGCGGCGGTGGGGCTGGTGTACACGTTGTAGGGGTCGTAGGGGCGGTGCTTGAAGTGGTCGCTCTTGTAGTAGCTGGTCAGCACGGGGCGCGCCGGGAGCCCGCCGGGCGTCTTCGTCTCCGACTTGATGAACAGGAAGTAGAGGCCCTTCCCCTTGTCCAGCCCAGGCACGTACCTGATTCATGATGAACATGATCCACC
>Ga0182004_10001776_pt1 | contig 16245 bp, 13 predicted proteins | sample Sormic07211540_1_FD_120479 | JGI IMG/M metagenome (GOLD analysis project Ga0182004, IMG submission 120479) | Endophyte microbial communities from Sorghum bicolor roots, Mead, Nebraska, USA - 072115-40_1 MetaG | ecosystem: Host-associated > Plants > Roots > Unclassified | place: USA: Nebraska...
CACCCCATTAGAGCTAGAGCAAAAAAGCTTCGCTTTGTTATTCACTAACCTCTTGCTCTCGTGAGTTTGTAGAATTTTTAAATAGGCTATTCACCCCCCCTCTAGCCATATTAGGACCTTTCAGCAATCCATAAAGCTTTTCTTGGATTTACTAAAGGAAGGTATTATTTGGCTAGTCGGTGAATTCAAATTCGCATTTGGAGTGACCCTTGGATCCCAAGGGCAGATACATATAGAGTAACTATGTTGCAAGGAAGGAACCGTCTCTGATGGATAGCTGATTTGTTTGTTGGGTAAAGGGGCAAAATGCATAACTAATCCCTCGTCTTCTGATGAACCATGAGGAGAATATCTACCATCATATGAGCAATCACATGCATAATAAACATAGTGAGTTACGTGGAAAACCTCCTTAAGGCGAGGAGTAATAAAAATCATAGGACCAATTGGTTCACTCCAAGCTTTCACTATGATCAACAATGATTACAAAGAGTCTTCTCTAGAGCATCTAGTAACACCAGTGGCAACACATTCACCAAGTCACAAACTTAGAAACAACTACGACCATAACCTTCTAATAAGAGGAATAACAACAGTCAAAAGAGAAGTCACATATTTTGGCAATCAATTCATATCTCATAAACTACAGCTCCAATGTGCACGAATTTTGGTAGGCATGTAGATCCATGAGTACCCTGACCACTGACCAAATTTAAACTCAATTGGATACCGTTTGACCACCCAAACAAATTATCTACCAAACTACTCTTTATGAAACAATAGTGATCCGAATTGACAAAACCCATTGAAGTACTTTAAGCGAGGAGGAGCTCACCAAGTTTGGTGTCAATTCAACCATATTTGAGCCTCTAATCATTGACTTATAGATGATCGTTCAGAGCCAACAAATCTAGACAGATTTGCTTTTCCTTCTTCTTCTCTTCTGTCACGTTGTGGATTGTGTTCCACATTCTCCTTTCTCATAGCAGCAACTCTTACAAAGAATGGAAGCTAGGGTTTTTCTTTTTATCCATCCCACGAAGCAATCCAAACTGTTGATTTAGTGACTAGATCAACGGTCCACAAGCTCTCTCTATATAAAAAAACAATGCCATTGTCAATGTTCTAAAAACGTATTTGTAGTTTAAAAAACACTTTTGAGATTCTCAAAGATGGAAACACATTCTAAAGTGATTTTGAGCGCATTTATATTTATAATTCTTCATTCATGAACATTTTCAAATAATTCCATCCATGGCTCCCTGCTCTGACAGAAAAAAAAAAAACACCCGGCACTCCAGAAGGCAGGGGCCACCCGTCAGCGTGAGGCACACCCGCGGCACCCGGTACGGCGCCGAAGGCCACAGCCCACCCACGTCTTCCGCGCCACGCCACCACCGCCGCGACTCCACGAGACTGAGGGTTTAGTAGAAGAGAAGAAGAGAGCAATTAACGCTCCTCGGCTGTCGTCTCGTCTCCCCTCGAAACAGCAAAAACCCACCACCCTCTCCTCTCGCAGCGCCGGCGGAAACCCCAAACCCTCGCGGCTGGAGCCTCGCAGGTGAGCCGCGGCGCCGTTCCTCCTCCTCCTCTCCCTCCTTTTCCCCAACCTGCATTTCGTCGGGAGGGGGGGTTTCGATTTCGTTTTTCTCCGGGCGGAACCCAACTTCACGGCCCCCCCTTGTTTTCCCCTCTTCTCGTTCGTTGGGCGTGATTTTTTTTCCCTTTCTAAGATAAGAATCGCTTGTTCTGGGAGATGAATGGCTCCCTTATCTTCTTCTCCGAGCAATCAAACCTAGATTTTCCTCCGCGAGCTGGTAGAAATTGTTTTTTGGATGCCCATGCCCAGCGTTAGGTCCGCCACTGCGCTCCAATTTTCGGTTCCGTAAGGGTTCCGCCATTATAGGTTTTGTAGAAATGTGTGTATTTAGATTAATCTCTTAGCTGCGAAGGAACACTCTTACTTCGTTGCTGCTGGTTTGGGCGTTGTGCTGATCATGCTTGTTTCACCTGGAATCAGTTGTAACTCCTGTTAGGTTGTGTTACCTTTGCCTTCAAGTTGTCTGCATCTGTCACGGTAATCTCAATTTGCACAGTGATGAATTTCGCATTGCATATTCATTTGCTTTTTGTAGTTAACTGCTTATACGAATATTTAATCAGCACTATTTCTTAATTATGTTGTTACATTACACTCTCCTGCTGGGTGCCTCCATGGGTCTTATGCATGACTGCTCTGCTCCTGTCAGTATAAGAAATGGTTTTTGTAGATAGCAGCCCTAGTTTTTAGTTTGGTTCAGTATGGGTATTACTCACTTCATACACAGATGCTGTTTCCTTTTGGTTGATGGCTTCCTTAAGAGCTCAATTTCCTACCTTTTTTCATCTTGCATCTGGGAACTGTGCTTGTCAATGCGCTAGACAGTTTCATGCAACAGAGTTCCCCATTTGCTTGGTACAACCATGTCTTAATGTCGTTGTTTTTTAGTTTTGTCTTACACCTGAAATTAATATTGAAGGAAATGGACATTATTGTTATATCAACTAATAAATTATGTGACTTTGTTGCTCCACATGTGTGCACATTAATTGTCATATCTAAGTGTCATTACCGTTAATTATTCTCGCAATTCATTCCTCAGGTAGTGTTACTCTCTTGCTTTCAACTTCTAACTGTTCTAACAGTTCAGTCCTTCAGGTAGTTACAAGTTACTCCCTTGCTTCATTGTATTCTTGGTTGTATTCTCCTTATTCAGTGGTTTTTGCCAGATAAGCATACCCTGGCAATGGGTGCTGCTGGCAATTGCAGCGACCCATACCGTTCACATGTTGGAGAAAGAGATGACACAAGTAGTGACATAAAATTAGGTCCAGATTTTACTGCAGCTCAAAAGCAAGCAAATCCTGTCAGTGGTGATTTATCTTTGATTCGTGTGAAACTGGAGCAGTCATTGTCAAGTGTACAAGCATTCATTGCTGAGCATGTGAGTCCTAAGGATATTGATTTGGATTGGAGCAAGGAAGTGATTGTTGGGTTGGATGGCTTCAGATATGTAGGCTGCAATGACCTAAGAGATGTTGTACTGAATAGCTTGCACATGTTCTTCAAGACTGCAGTTGATATCTTATCCTGTCAAGGGCACACTGAGGATGCTGTTGTAAATGCTGTCAGGGACTCTGCACTCTGTTATCAGTTTGATGGACCTATCACTAAGATCGTTGAGCATTCACGCACATTGCTACAGAGTGGCAACCGTTTGGTTGATCGTTCCTACAGTGAGAATGTTGACACAGTTCTGCACATGTTGGGTTTGTATTTTCTTTGCAATGCATCAAGTTTGCTTAAGAAATACTGTCCATTTTTCACCTTGGGAGATGCATTGTGGTGCATTCTGCTGTGTGACATGGATATATCTATAGCTCGTGCAGCTTTTGCTCCCATGAGTGGTTATGGGAATGGACAATCAGAAGGCTATGCTCATAGTCAAAGTGACTTATGTGAAGGTCGTGAGAGTGTAAATGAGTTATCAGAAGAATATAGTTGCAGGGACACAGAATCGCCTGCACTATTCGAGCCACCTCAACCTGAAGCCATAGAAATGACGTGGAGCAATTTTCTGACAAATTATATAGTTTCACTTTCATTTCAGAAGTTTGGAGGGAAAAACCAAGATGCTCCTTCGGCCCAATGTGAAAATTCTCCTTCAGTGCCTAGGGCTGTTAACAAAAAGGAAACTAAAGGCAAGCGTAGTAAGACAAATTCCATGAAATCTCAGAAAGACTCAGGGAAGGATTTGGTAGTTTTCAAGAACATCCCACAAGTCAAGGGTATTATAAGTAAAACATCATTCAGAATGCTAAAAGAGAATAAAACATTAACAGCATTCCTTGCATCTGCGCATAGCACTTTGGCAGGCACTTCAGAGGTAGCCAGTGAAAAGGACTCACAAACATCCATGTTAGTTCCAACTAAACCTCGTTCTGGACCTTGCTCGGTCAAAACAGGATATTCTCCAGCAGTGGTTTCAATTGGATCACTTTCTTATCCTCCTAGCTGTTCCTCCAACTCATCATCTAGTGCAATGGGCAAGACAGAGCCTAGACAGCGAATGGAACCTGATGTTGTACACTTCTCTCTCCCAAATACTCCTGCAGAGGGCTTTGAATTTCATTTCTCACGTGAAGGCTTGCAGACCACTTGGGTTCCAAAAGATAGAAAAGAGGAGCTGGCTCTAAAACTAGTCCATCGCTTGGGTGAGTTAAAGCTGGAGGTGCAAATTTGGACAGATTGGGCTAATGAGAGGGTGATGCAGTCAACAAATAGGCTGATAAATGAAAGGACTGTACTTTTCTCTCTTAAAAAGGATAAGACAGACTTTGAAGAGTCTGATGTGTTGACAAGAAAGAGGCTTGAGGAGACACAAAGGGCAATAGACAGTACTTCTTGTGAGCTTGATCGTGTTAATTCCCTTGTCCAGGAGCTTACAGGTAAGATTTCGCTATGTCGGCGTGAGAAGAAAGCTGTCCAGCTACAGGGAGAGCAAGCTGATGCAAGTTTGGCTAGCATTAAAAGCAAGAAAACTGAGTCCATGAACAGACTGAAGTCCATGGAGACAGAGAAGATCCTTTTGCAGGAGGAGATTGCTGCTGAAAGGAGTAAACTATCCAAGCTTCTGCAAAGTCTTGAGCAAGCTAGAAGAGATGAAGACATATTAACGGTATTCCAATTTGACCAATTTTGTGTCTTCAAATTTTCAGTTATGTACATGTTATTTTGTTGGCTTTCTTATAGTCCCCTTGTTTGTTTATATGACTGTACATGGTCTCCAAACAATTTTCACACACAGCTACTTTGCACCTGACAATAGCAGTCAAATTTTGTAGATTTTTATGTTATGAAAAATGTAAATCCAAGCAGTTTATTTGTAATTAGTGCTTAATGGTCAAAGTGTTAGATTTTTTTTTACTGCATGCTTTCTAAAACGACCAAGATTTTGAACTGATGGGATAATTTTATTAACAATCCAACTGAATTTTCACTCACAGAATCCTATTTAGTTTGATTGCTGTCTATTTTTTCAAAATATGTTGTGTTGAATGAGTATGTATGTTTTTTGTTTGGTGATATCGTTTTCTGTCAGAAAATTAATATTGACAGGAAACTACAATTATGTTTTTCTAACTTTGGGAACTTGTCTTACCAAACTCTATAGAAATGTGCATTTCCTCATTTAGGACCTCAGGATTGCCAGGTTCTATCTGTTTTGCTTTAGGATACAAAATTAATGATACACTCATACACATACTATGGTCTTTGCTACCATGGTGCTTGAGATGTCACGTGCATCAACAACTACATAAATACATAATGTTCGTTCATTGATTATCTGGATCCTCTGGGCCTCACGTGACATCTCAAGCACCATGTCACGTGCATCAACAACTACATAAATACATAATGTTCGTTCATTGATTATCTGGATCCTCGGGGCCTCACTTAGCTCTGCTCTCAGCATTATTACTTCTTGTGTCATCAGGCTGGTCACACTTTCTGATTTCAACTGCCTAACCCATGTTATGTGGACAACGATTGGATGATTACCAGCACTAACGCTTAGATGGAAAATCTTAAAATTTGACATAATGACATTACTTTGCTTGTACATAGTCTACCATAAGTTAATGCTGTTGCCAAGCTTTTTATTCATTTCTCTTAATTTGCTTATGCACCTGCCCAAAGACTGCTTTGTGACCTTTCGCCGTAAACACTGCAGAAAAGGTGCCAGGAAGGAGAGAAGATGAAAGATGCACTTATGAAGCAGGTTAACTTTGAAAGAACTGAGCTTGAGAGGATTGAGACATTAGGAAGAGCAAAGTCTAGCCATCTGTTGCTGAAAGCGCGCAACGACCAGGAATGGCTGCAGACCAGTATCAAGAATCTGACACAGCAGATAGGTGAAATGTCTAGCAGAAGCAAGTCTCCAAGCATCACAAACTTCATGGGCTGTCCAGGTTTTGTGATCGATTCTGTACAGAGGGAGCAAGAATGCGCCATGTGCTTGGAAGAGGAGGTTTCGGTGGTTTTCCTCCCATGCGGGCATCAGGTTGTTTGTGCAGGCTGCAACCAACGCCATCGAGATGGTGGCATGACCGAATGCCCATCCTGCAGATCTCCCATAAAGCGTAGGATCTGTGCTCGCTTTGCCGACAGTTAAGGTGAATGTAAATCCTGGAAGAATCATAGGAAACTTTTTGTCTTTGTTTAGAACAACCATTCTCCAAAACCGAATTAGAGTCAAAGAGCAGTGTAGGCGCGGCTAGAGCTCGGTTGCTTGTGGGGAAAATTACCGTTGGAAACGATGCTGGTTCTGCAATGCTAGTTTTAAGTAGGATTGAAATGCTACATTGTCAACCATTACCACCATATATATGTTAGCTTGGTTGGGAAAAAAAAAATCATATATTCTATATGTAAGTATGACGTGGAATGTCTGAGGAAGCACATTGGTTATAGGGGAGTTATCAGGTGCGGAAAACCCAATATGCGTGTGTGCTATGTGTGGTGGTTTGCTGTTTCTGTTCCCACATCATATGCTAGTCTGATGGTCTTGTGGGTGAGGTTCGCCAATTGACCTTTGCATTCTTTACTGGCGGTTCGATGAAATTTTCCAGGGATTGCTGTGCTCATGTGATCCTCCGTGGTAAAGATGGCGATCTATCAATTGATGATGATCACAAATATATTTGAATCAGTTGTTACCATGCATGAAGTTGAGGTACTATTCTGTTTCAAAAAAGCAGTAGGTCTGAACTCTGAAGTTGAGAGAGTTAAAACTTAACTAATGTTTTAGTTGTGTCCTGCCCATCAATTCAGATAGGTGGCTAAGTTACAAATGTTTAGTTCAGAGTGGAAGTAGATGACTGAGCGACGTAGTACATCTTGTGTTCAACATATGCACCGCTAAAAGTTTCCTTGCTTGCTTGCGGCATCAAATTGGTTGTACAGTAGAAAGTACCAAAGAAGATTGGTTGAAGGAGCAGATTGTTTGTGATAGCAAATTAATTGGTTGCAAATCCAGTATTTGAGGCTTCTTGTGCCATCCTACTCATCGGCGTGTTGGGTCCATCTTCGTGGTGGGGTGTTACGATTTTGTGGAGACAAACTGATAGCTAATTCCAGTTTGTGTTAAAAACTGATACGTTTTTGTGGTCTTCTGAATTTAATAAAGCCACAAAATGTCCGAGTTTAGATTGTGCGGGATTCACAGTTTGTGTTTGGATACACATATGTCTAGGCATGTCACTTCTTGTTTTTCGTCAATCTCTTAGGGTTGTCAAACAAACGTCTTACTTGGCCAATGGCCACAAGGCGCAAATTCATCCAAAGTCAAGGTCAGGTCATCGAACCAAAAGACCATTTCCTTAGTTTTGATTTATCTAAGCATACATCATACTCCCAGTTACTAATTTGATGTCCATTCAGAAGATATATTATCATATCAAATGTTTTGGCATCTTATCTTATTTATTATAACACATCAGCATTCATGAACACTCCTGTAACATCACATCTAAAATATTAGTAATTTTTTTAGTAACGATGTAACTCACGTTCAAATATGAATTGTCACGCTATTTATCTATCCTTTACCCTTATTCTTGTGCTTTATGGCAGTGACTCATTTCACTGTTTATGGTGAACAAGCCCTATGCCCATAAACAGTTCCATGCTATGCACATGAGACAGGCCATACACATATGAACAGTGCCCGATCCTTATATAGCACCCACATAAGCACTGACGCGCCATGCACATAAATAATAAATGTCATGCACAGCACATGAACATGACCTATTCGAAAAGTGCCACGCCATGCATGCACATAAATAGTACGTCATGCACATGAACACTACCTAGCCGGGTCCTGTTTAGTTCCAATTTTTTTCTTTTCGTCTTATCATATTGAACCTTTAGACGTATGCATTGATCATTAAATATAGATTAAAAAATAATTAACTGCACAATTCCTATATAATTTATGAGATGAATCTTTTGAACGTAATTAGTCCATGATTAGACATTAATTGCTAAATAAAACAAATGTTACAGTAGCCAAATCTAAAAAAAAAATCCGCGAACCTTAATAAGACCTAACTCATGTTGTATGATACATCCTGCATGCTCAGTGTAATATTATTTTTTTATATATCTTTGTTCAATAGACATCCAATCAAATAAGAACTCCCTCCTAATAGACCTTTAGGTACTCAGGAGAATGTATTTAGTTTAAGATTGCCAAATATTTATTCTTATATCCAAGAACATTTGTTTTATCAACATACTTCTTGCCAGTTAGTTTAGCTAATTCAAAAATTCTTATATATATATAATTATTCCACTATTTTTAATCAACCCACCCTAGCCCATACAACTGTGTGAATTGTTTTTGTTCATGTTGCCACATAGAACGTACATGCAAACAAACTCTTTGCTTGTCTTAGAAATCGTATTTTTTCTATCAGCTAACAGTATTTTTCTCTCACGATAAATTAGCTATGACTTTTCAGACCAGCCAACAGTCTTTTATACAATAACTTATAATTTACTATTAGAACAGATGAAGTATATATTTTTGTCTACCTTGATTGATGATTAGTCGATTACCCTGTCATAATGCAACGAAATCACAGGATCGAGAAATAGACGGCTCAGATTCACCGAGCCGCCGCTTCGGTTCCATTCTAAAACCCTAGAAATCAACCTCCACCTCCCCGTTCCACTTCCCGCCGTCCTCTCCTCGCCCGCCACCGTTCCCCAGCCCTCCTCCCCAGTCCCCACTTCCACCACCTTCCCCGCCGCCATGGGCCGCAATCTTGACGCCGAGCAAGCGGAAGCACCCAGGAGCAGCAAGAAGGAGAAGAAGAGCAAGAAGGACAAGAAGCGGAAGCTGGCAGCCGAGGCCGAGGAGGCGGCGGCGGCGGCCGTGACGGCGACAGAGGAGACCGTGAAGAGCATCAAGAAGAAGAAGCTGGTTGAGAATGGAGCCGGCGCAGGAGGAGGAGGGGAGGCGGAGAACGGCGCTGAGAAGACCGTGGCGGTGACCGGGAAGGGCTCCGAGGACCCCAAGTACGCGCCGCTGCGGTCGTTCTCCGCTGCCGAGCTGCCGTCCCAGGTGCTCGATTGCTGCAGCGCATTCGCGCGGCCGTCGCCCATTCAGGCACACGCCTGGCCGTTCCTCCTCGATGGCCGCGACTTCATCGGCATCGCCGCCACCGGATCAGGTACAGCAAAATTATTTGGTTTCTGCTTTCCGTTTGGTCATTCCTTTGCCTGCCCGTGTTCAAATTTGTGCTAATCTTGTTATGGCGTCCTTTGGGTACTGCCAGGGAAGACAATTGCCTTTGGTGTGCCGGCGCTGATGCACATCAGGAAGAAGGTAGGGGGGAAAGCAGTGAAGAAGGCTGTGCCACGGTGCCTCGTGCTATCACCAACGAGGGAGCTCGCTCAGCAGGTAAGCCAGTGAATGCTGTTCTTTTAATTACAATACTCGAGCATGTCATGCAAATCTTGGTAAGTGCAGGTTGATTGCTGTGGTGTTAAATAAGTTACTTTAGATCTTTAGCTTCAATTTTCTAGCAGAGGATTGTACACTAAAGATAGCACGAGTGACTTACATTACATATGCTTCTACTATGTGGCACCCAATAAGTTGTATCACTGCTCGTGCTGCTAACTTATTGAATGATGATCTTCGAATCTTTTCTTATTTGACAATCTTTTCTGTAATAATCATTACTTACAATCATTCTCAGTTAGTTTTTGAGCTTATGCTGCCGTTTGAAATTTGTAGCCTGATTTTTCCAAGAAGATTCTGGCATCAATAGCCATTTTTTTTCTTGGGAAAGAGGGCATAATAATTCTTTTACCCTTTTCTACAAAAATGCACATGCCATATCCTGTTTGGTGTGTGGGATAATGGAAAAACTATTCATATTAATCTGTAAGCTTGATCGTGATTCGTGAACACCAACAATATGGTTGAATTTGAACATACAAGAATGATTTACACATTTCTGTATCGTGCCAGATTGCAGATGTACTTAGTGAGGCTGGTGCACCATGTGGGATAAAATCAGTCTGCCTTTATGGTGGAACTAAAAAGGAACCCCAAATATCTGCCCTTAAATCTGGAGTGGTAAGATAACACCGATTTTTTTTCTCAGCCATATCATTGCATATAAAGACATTATGGTAGCACTTTTTTTTTCATGGATTCCACTTAATGGAAACTCGAAATGCTTCTTTACTATATAGTTCATGCAACTATTCCTTGGCATGTTGTCTAAACCTCTATTCATTTTTTGGGGTTTTGTGCTTGCAGGATATAGTCATAGGAACTCCTGGTCGTATGAAAGACCTTATTGAAATGGGTGTTTGCCGTCTTAATGAGGTTTCGTTCGTGGTAATTCCGTCGTGCCTTCCTTTCTGCTTTTCTTGCTGTCCATGAAGTGTGGTGTGCATGGTATATATATTCTCTCTAGTCACAATACAGAGCTCTGGACAGCAACAGGGTCACCAAGTCGCAACTTTGATTACTAATTCACCATCCCTTGATTCTTTTGTATTTAATATTCTAAATTCGAGCAAGTCAGACCTTTTCATGTTTGGCATGATATGCTAAAACTATGTAGATTGTCTGTATGAAAGGTACACCACTTGTTTTGTAGTTAAAAGTAGTTCCATAGTTTGGTGTGTGTTGGGCGTGTCTGGGAGTGGGCATTTTGCCTCTATAGCGTATAGGTTTTATCTTAATGAATGACACTCAACTCTTATTGAGAAAAAAAAACTAGGCATTAATACTGAATCAATGAAAAGGATGTTTGGAGTGACATCTTGGACACAGAGATCGTGGGAAGTAAAGACCATTTTGAGAATCCTTTCTAAGACAAATCTACAAGTTTTGTTTTCATGTCTAATCTAAACATATAACTATAATAAAATATAGGTGAATTAAAAAAGTTGATTGCATGCCCCTTGAAACACCCTTATGTAATACTCGTTTCCCTTGTTTTGTATTTTCTTCCTGCTCTTATCTCTTCCTTCTCGTTGCCCCCTTTGTGTACTACAGGGTGTGTATGCTTTTTTCTTAATATAATGATAGGAGATTGTACTGTTGGTTTGAAATGCCCTCATGTAGTAGTTGCTTATACTACTTGTACTTGGCTAATGTTCATGTGCTATTTGTTTTTGAAACTTCAATTTAAGTAATTTTTGAAAGTTCACACCAAACATGCATATATCATCTCTGCACACAAATAGTACTTGTTAGAATTAGGTTTTCCTCAATTCCAGCCAACCCTAAACAGGGTGGGAATATAGTTCCATACATGGGCCTCATGGGCCTGTATTACTCATACTCTAACACCCCCCGCAGTCTGAACTACCGGCGCAACGGAGTTTGCAGACTGGACATGAAAAGAAGTACAACACACGAGCCCCCCACAGACGCAACTAGCCACTGGTGATGTTGAGGCTGGAGCGGAACTCGGCGAAGGTCGAGGACGGGAGACCCTTGGTGAAGATGTCGGCGAACTGGGAGGTGTTCGGGACGTGTAGGACCCGAACATCGCCGATGGCGACCCGATTCCGGACGAAGTGTAGATCGATCTCCACATGCTTGGTCCTCTGGTGCTGGACCGGGTTGGTGGAGAGGTACACCTCACTGACGTTGTCGCAGTAGACCAGCGCGCTTCGGGAGAGAGGGCTACGGAGCTCGGCGAGGAGCTGCCGGAGCCAGGAAGCCTCAGCCACGCCGTTAGCAACAACGCAGTACTTCGCCTCGGCACTGGAACGGGAGACGACTAGCTGGCGCTTGGACGCTTGGACGACCAGGACACCAGGTTGCCGACTAGGAAGACGGCGTAGCCGGAGGTGGAGCGGTGAGTGTTTGGACACCCGGCCCAGTCGGCGTTAGTGTAGACGACGAGCTCGGTGGAGGACGTCCGCCAGTGAAGGAGGCCGAAGTCGACAGTGCCGCGGAGGTACCGAAGGATCCGCTTGAGAGCAGTGAGGTGTGGCTCCCGGGGTCATGCATTTGTAGACATATCTGCTGAACTGCATAGGTGATGTGTGGCTGGGTGAAGGTGAGGTACTGAAGTGCACCGACAAGACTCCGATATGCAGTGGGATCTGTCACTGGGTTACCCCCGGCCTCTGAGAGCTTGCCCTGTGTGTCAACTGGAGTGGAGCAGGGCTTGTAGTCAGTCATCCTAGCTCTCTCAAGGATATCAAGAGTGTACTGTCGTTGGTGAAGGAGTAACCCGGCAAGATGAGGCTCAACAGTGACCCTGAGAAAGTGATGGAGTGCACCCAAATCCTTCATAGCAAACTCCTGCTGAAGAGAGGCGCTGATTCGGCGAAGGAGGGACCCATTGGAGGCTGTGAGGACAATGTCATCAACATAGAGCAGCAGGTATGCAGTCTCAGCGCCGTGGTGATAGATGAACCGAGAAGTATCTGACTTGGCCTCCACAAACCCCAGGGTTAATAGGAAAGCAGCAAACCGATGGTTCCACGCCCGGGGGGCTGCTTGAGGCCGTAGAGAGACTTGTTGAGCCGACACACCATGTCGGGACGAGAAGAGTCAACAAACCCCGCCGGCTGGCTGCAGCCTGCAGTAGACTGTCTCAGTGAGAACGCCATGCAGGAAGGCATTCTTGACGTCCAGCTGATGCACGGGCTACCCGCGAGTGAGCCAGCGAGAGCACCATGCGGACGGTAGCTGGCTTGACCACTGGGCTGAAAGTCTCATCGTAGTCGACACCGGGGCGCTGAGTAAAGCCCTGGAGAACCCAGCGAGCCTTGTACCGCTCAAGAGTGCCGTCAGCCTGGCGCTTGTGAGTCCAGATCCACTTGCCGGTGACGATGTTGGAGCCCGGCGGATGAGGCACCAGATCCCACGTCTGGTTGGCGAGGAGCGCCGCGTACTTCTCTTCCATCGCGCGACGCCAGTGAGGGCTAGCAAGGCCTCGCGGACGGAAGAGGGTACCGGGGAGACCTGCGAGTCCCCGGGCATCGCGGCAAGAGCCCGAGGCTGCAGGGTACCAGCCGCGTGTCGTGTCACCATAGGGTGAACATGACGCGGGTGTCGGTGAAGAAGTGGTGGGTGGTACACCGGCGTCGCGACCCGGGTAGCTGGGGGCCTCGACGACGGTGTTGGTGTCGCTTGCGGAGAAGACGCTGCCGGTGGCGTAGGTGACCTCGGCGAAGAGGGGGCCATCGGTGCCGACGGAGGCAGTAGCGCCAGCCGGGCACGTCGCTGGTAGACGCGCACTGGCTGGGCGAAGTGTGCTGGTGGGGCCGGAGTCGCTTGTCCGGGACTCGCGTCATGGGCACGTTGCTGGTAGACGAGCACCGGCTGGGCGAAGGGTGCCGGTGGGGCTGGAGTCGGAGTTGCCGACCCGGGACCCGTGTCGTGCGCAGGGGTCGGTCCGGAAGGTGACCCCTCGAGGCCCGGGCAGGGTACAGGCCCCGGGGTGTCACGGGCGACCTGCGAGCTAGGGCCCGGCCCCGGCCCCGGCCCCGGCCAGGGGAGGTCCTAGGCTCTGATACCATGTTAGAATTAGGTTTTTCTTAATTCCAGCCAACCCTAAACAGGGTGGGAATATAGTTCCATACATGGGCCTCATGGGCCAAGCTTTATGGGCCTGTATTACTCACACTCTAACAGTACTCACCAATGATTACATACTGTTCATTTGTGTTATTGGCTTATTGCAAAGTGACAGTAGCTTTCCTGAAAGATTAGAAGCACAAGATGTGCATATCCAGAAAAGCAAGTGTACCATTTGGCTTTAGATGGCTTATGAATTTGCATGATCTGTTTGCTTGTTGTATCAAATATTTTTAGTGTGGAACATTGCTGTTAACAGTGCCATACAATTTTCAATTGGAGGTTGTGGCTCCATTTGTTTATATGGTTCGCGAGATGACTAAAAAAATTCTATATGATATGGGGAACCGTCCACTGAGAATGGTACATGGCACTTTGATTTGCCTTTTACCTAGGTATGGCATCCTAATTCCTATCAGCTATATGTGAAGCTTGGTACACACTCTTGAGATAATTTGATGCTTCATTTTAAATCTCAAGGAAATTACCTGATAGACTTTGATAAGCAGTAACAATTAGTTGAATATGGCACTTCCCACAGCCACTGAATCCAATCTCCCTTACGTTATAGCTCCTTTTGTTTTTTCTGTGTAGCTGGTACACACTCATAGTGTCGTTTGGTGCTTTGTTTTAAATCAAAGGAAATTACCTGGTAGAATTAATACTAATAATAGTAACAAATTAGTTGAATGTGGCATTTCCCACAGCCATTCATCCCAATCTTCCTTACCTTATCCCTAGGTCCAGAACCTGTTGTCAAGATAAAAAGATAGTGGTAAAATGGATTAGCATATTTTCTGGCATCAGTCACCTCAAATGTTTCTTGGGACTACTGCTGTGCTTACACTTTCATGCTTGTGCTTTAATAATTAATTATTGTGTTCCCTGTTGTTGATGGACTTATTATGGTGTGATATATATTTTTCTTTTTTGCGTAGGTTCTAGATGAAGCAGATAGGATGCTGGATATGGGTTTTGAACCTGAAGTCAGGGCAATTTTGAGCCAAACATCATCTGGTTTGTATCCATTGCATTCTCTTCCCTCTACCAATGTGCATGTCAGTGTGTTCACACCTGTTTAGGGGGGTGGGGGTGGGGGGGGGGGTGCTTGTCCCAAATGGAAAAATCGATAACTTCCTTCCTGTGCAGGCAGAAGCAACAATATATATATATTTTACCAGAATAGAATGAAAATCAACATTCAGATTAGGATTCTTTGTACTGTGATTGTGAGGTTTTTGGTGGATTTTAAAGCTGGCAAGGCCCTTGGTGTCGCTTTTTTTCCTTACTACAAAGTATAAATCTTACTGTTGATGCTATGTAATGTGATCTGCGCAACTTGGCTGGTGTCATAGTCATTTGAACAACACCTTCTAATTTAACTTATTTGTGTTATCATATGAATATATCCTTTTTCTGCTTTTCTCTGCTGCATCCTTGACCTCAGCACTTCAGTTCTCTATATGATGATGCATATAGTGTTATTTCTCATGCAGTACGTCAGATGGTTATGTTCAGTGCAACTTGGCCTCTTGCTGTCCACAAATTAGCCCAGGAGTTTATGGATCCAAATCCAATAAAGGTTGTGCTGTTTTTGTCTGTTTTTTTTTCTCTTTCAAACAAGTACCTGGGCTGACAGTCTTCTCAACATCTCACTGCAGGTTGTTATTGGATCAGAAGATCTTGCTGCTAACCATGACGTGATGCAAATTGTTGAAGTATTGGATGATAGAACACGAGATTCAAGATTACTTGCCTTGCTTGACAAATATCATCAAGCACAAAGGTAGATATCAGTTAGATTCACTTTCTGCTGTATTTAAGATTCATTTCCTTAAGGCACTGATTCCCACTGGCACACTGGAAGCTAAGCATTGGGGGTAATAGACTAATGCTCAAGCAAATATATATGAAACTTGATTATATGGTTTTTTGATCGCATGAAATTTGGTTATAAATGGTGAAATTGGCGGTCTGCTCGAAACTCATCAATATAAGTAGGCTAGGTTCCAAGATTTGTTTTGTTCGAAAAAAAAGAACAAAATGAATTTTTTTTTTTTTACGAAAGTGCCTCAGTAGGATTAGAACTAATTACAAGTGTAAATTACGAAAATATCATGGCAATTTATAGTTGCAGAAAACATCCAGGTAGCTTTGGCCTTTGGATGTGGCACGGATACGGATACGCGTATCGGTATCGGAAGGATACGGATACGTGTATCGGTATCGGAAGGATACGGATACGCGGATACGGCAATTTCTCAAAAAACACGATACGTGGATACGTTTTACTATTTTTAATAAAATAAATAATAATGCAAATTGAAATTGTGGAAGTGTAAAATTTGAGTAATCACTAATATTAGTTAGTACATACAATCATATATGATACATCACCAGATCACCTTGTAGGTTTCTTAGTTTTCATAAGAGATTCAAGTTCAGCTATACTGGATGAATGCGCAATTACCAAGTCTATCTAAAACAGGAAGTCAGGAACAAGATTGTCTGTTATGGTTGTGGGCTAGTGGATCCTATTCCTATGCTAGGACTACCTTTAGCACTAGCAAGC
>Ga0182004_10001777_pt1 | contig 16242 bp, 12 predicted proteins | sample Sormic07211540_1_FD_120479 | JGI IMG/M metagenome (GOLD analysis project Ga0182004, IMG submission 120479) | Endophyte microbial communities from Sorghum bicolor roots, Mead, Nebraska, USA - 072115-40_1 MetaG | ecosystem: Host-associated > Plants > Roots > Unclassified | place: USA: Nebraska...
AAACTGTGTAATTAGTTTTTGTTTTCGTCTATATTTAATGTTTCATGCATGTGCCACAAGATTCGATGTGACGGGGAATCTTGAAAACTTTTTGGTTTTCAGGGTGAACTAAACAAGGCCTTAATGTTGTGATTTGTGATCCAGTTCTGAAATGAATCTCAACTAAAGATTTATGTTGATCTATAAAAATGTTTATGTGAAGATCTTGCCAACCAGTTTTGACAGATTAGTTCCACAATTTCATGCTCTAAGCTTATATTATCGTTTACCACATCTGTCAATGGTCCAAGCTAACTATGTTCATGTTAGTGCTGACAGTAGTTTACTTGCCTGTATTGATTTTGCACTTGAAACACTTTTATAATGAATTGTAAATATTCTGTCAGGTTAACTAGTTTATCATTCAAGAGCTGTATTTACATGCTCCACATTACCATGTCCAGGTTCACTATCAGGTCAACTAAATTTGTGCACAGCTGTGTAGTGGACTTATTTCCTGTCCAAGGTTTCCAGTCTGCCACATGCAACAATGAGAAAGCTATTACCAAGTTATAGTGTGGATAGTACTTCATGAAACACAAAAGTTACACTACTTGCTGAAGCAGAAGGAAATGGAAGAACCCGTTATGAATCATTCCATGAGTTACTCAAGATCCATGAGCATGCATTGGTTATTACAGGAAAACTTCAGGCATGAGAGAACCCAACAGACTTTGGCTACCTTCTGATTTGATAGTGATTGCAAATGGTGATGTCTTCTGGATTGTAGATCGGACTTAAATGCATCCTGCCATGGTAAAAATTCTGCAACCAATAGAATATGGAGGTTTGGGTGTTCTGTATCTAAAGATAGCTGCCTATAATTATGTGCGCACTCCCTCCAAATTTATTTTGAGTCTCAAGTTCAAGTCATGTTCATGCCTCGACAAGGTTCCACATTGATGATGGTCTTTTTTTTATTTGACAATTGGGTAGAAGTCACCGCTGTCAGAAAAGGGTCCACATGATAGAAAGGGTGAAGTGAACTTCTCTCTTCATGATTTTCAGTCTGGATGGACACTGAAAGAAATGAGAAAGTTATTGCCAAGTTATATGGCTGTGGATAGTACTTCTTGAAACCAAGTTTCTAGGAGCACAAAAGAAAATGGCCCTCAAGAATTAAACTAGGAGCTACTTAAGATCCATGAGCAATCATCGTTACTTAGTGTTGGTTGTCACAGGACAACTTCCAGCAGGAGTGTATGGCTACCTTCTGATTTGATAGTGGATACAAAAGGTGATTTTATCTGGACTCGAGATCAGATGTAACTTACATCATGTATAGGTGTGCAGTGGCGTCTTGTGTGGTAAAAGATTTGGAGCAAGTAGAGTATGGCCTGTGTATTCTGAATCTGACGCTAGATGGCCATGATTTGCAGCTGATATGAATGTGGTTGCAAAAGGTACCATATGCAGCTGAGGTACTGTGCTTATGGTACTCAAGTTATTACTAAAACAAAGATGATGGAGATAGTCAGACAAGCTGTTCACTAGAAACAGTGGATCAACAGATCAAGGGTATTATTAGCTAATTGTGGTGACAATCTCGTGCTCTGGTCCAAGGCTGCCATGATCCATGGTCTCTCTTCTACCACCATGGGGACGCCGACTATGTCGCCGTTCTTCTAGGTGGCCAGGGGCCTCCTCCTAATTCGATTTGACGTGATCCAGGTGATGGAACTCTTCCCATGATCTCATTTAAATCGATCTGTATGCAATCAGTGTGCTGGGTTTTGAATTGTTTTTGGATCTAGGAGGGGACCTGATGTGCAGGGGAAGCACACATGGTGCCACACTGCAGATGGGCGGCCTGGTGCACACCCTTGGGGCTCATGTGTGTTATTTGATAGTTCAAGTTTGAAGCTATGAATAGAGCACATTGCTGATTGGAGTGATTGCTTATCATTCCTCTCTGTTTGGATATTATGAAAGGCGTGAAATCACCTCATATTCAAGGGTTAAGTTGAGTCGGCCCACCACCACTATACAGTCTCACCGAGCGTAGCACAGCTACCAGCGACAACCCTAGCCACCCATGGAAGCTATGAAAGTGGATCATTGGGCTCATATTGGTGAACTAATATGGGCTAGATCCAGGACTGATCTGTGGGCGTGGAGGTGGCGGTCGATGATTCCATTACCACTGAACTAAATTGTGAACTTCAGAGCTGTTAATCCCAAATTTTGGTAAGCCAGGGAACTGTCCATGGGTCTGCTTCGTGAAAGGAGGGACAACCAGATAAGTGGATCGACTAAATAAAAGCATGGATGAAAATAGTCGATCAAAGGAATGTTGAATCAAGGCAAGACGTGGAAGACGTGTTGGGTTTCATTGTGAAAAGAAAAATTAGAGTCCGAATTACCTTTTTTTGGATAGTCGTGTTAGAACATAAGACTAGGTTTCAGGGCTATAAATATTAGGAACTCGATCCTTCTAAGAATATACACAATCATAATACAAACCCCTTCTGGTTTCGGCCAGCAACCTTATGAGTAGGAGTAATAGTAGATCTCGACGAGACTCTCGACAAATCGAGCTACATCGGTTGAATTCGACCTTCGGTTTGCTTGTAAGCATTGTTATGGTTCATGTTTAGTTTGTCATGGCCGCATCGTTTGAATTCATGTCAAACTCGATTTTGAACTATTTATCGACTTGAATCGTATTTGTAAGGCTACATTGCTTCAATCTCTTATGAATATCGATTTGAGTTAGTTATCGGCTTTATTAAATTGACAATTTAATAGATTCATTAAGTTATCAATATTGTTTAGAGATTAATATTTTATTTATTGTAACAATGTGCCCAATCAAGATTCGACGGGTTAGTTCGAACTTCAAGTCTAAATGCTCGCTACAAAATCCTAAGCAAACAACGACTACTGAGCAAATTTAAGATAACTAACTTGATCTTGATTGTTATGTGTTGTGTGTTTGAGATATTTACTTTATTATGATTAATTTGGTAATTAAAACTAAATCTAGTTATAATAAAGTAGATAGATCGTGTTCATGCTTCATGGATCTTGTATCGGCTAAATAACCAATCCAGTTAAGCTTAACGAATAGTACACGTGCGTGGACCTGATTATGGTATTAAATAAATTAGTAACTCATGTTGAATTTATTGAAGCCCGTTGTCCATTAGACCAGGTGAATATAAAATTAACATAATTACGAAAGTAATTTATTAGAACCGAAAGCCTTTAGACTAGTTTTAATGAATTATTGTTTATCTAATGGATAAGAGGATAAATACACGTAAGCTATCTCTTGCATACATATAGCGCATCGGCTAAATAGCAGATCCGATTACTTTTACCCGTAGATGTGATCTTTTGATGAAATATCAAAAAGCTTAATAACAAATGTCATAATGTATATTGTTCAAAAAAAATGTCATAATGTATTATCTTTAGGAGTTGATTTTTTAGTCATTATCCTTTAATTAACGGCTTCTTAGAGCCATATATTTTGGAACTGTCTAGCAACAACCGGCATGTTCCATAATTTGACATTTGTATCTCTTCCTTATCAATTTCAGGTCAAATTGACTGGCACGCCCCAAATTCGAGTCACCAAGCTCGTGCGTTGAGGCTTAGGAGGTCTAGAATTTCAGCTTCTGCACTTCCTCTGAGAGCCACCGAGATCTGTTGATGTGAGAATCCAATTTTTGCACCAACAAGAGCTTTTTGGTAAGTTGGACTAGCTTCTTGAAACTTGTAGAATGTATTTAGTGTATGAGAAATTTTAATTGTAATTTGATTGTTTACTCCTGTAAGGTCTATGCACTATCGCGGAAAGTTAATTAGCTAGGATTCCATGTTTGCTATTTTTGTTTTAGTTTTGAATGAGAAGTTATCAAATCAGAAGAATCATCTCCACTCTTAGTTATATTCATTCATTCTACCTGGCCAATGAATGCACTGTGTTGTCTTGATTTTTTTGGTCTCGATAATTTTTTAGTACACATGCAAAATTAAATTACCCTGATCTTATTTTAGCTTGCTATGAAATATATCATGCAAATTTTTGTTGCTCCTGTTGCAAGGCACGGCTTATCAGCTATTGTATAGTGTTTTTCTCTCACAATAAATCAGCGAATATTACTTTTTTCAGCATCAATATAAGCCAAATTTCAGCCAAATGAAAAGTGTGAACGAACAGTGTTTTCTACAACAAATCAGCATAAGCAGCAGCATAAGCCAAATTTGACTAGATGTTGTTGCCTCCTAAATTTGGCTAGATCATTGGTTTGCAACAATTGATTTTTGATAGTGTTTATAGATGCATCCACATTTATAGATCAAGCCAGCAATTGATTTTGTGTTTGTGGTTTAGAATAATTGATTATATGTACCCATGTTTGCATCAATTAATTATGCCTTTCAGAGTCTCATGAATTGCAGAAACACCAGCTTCCAAACCCTCATGTCTTTTTGTTTGTCTTAATTATTTGCCCATTAGCCAGGCCGATTGGATGCAATCCCACACTGTCTAAATTTAGCTAGGCAGCATGTGATACCCGATGCAGAGTGGTGAAACTTTAGGATATGTCAATGCAATTAAGCGCTCCACTCCATAGATGTTCTGAAGCTTATCTCTGATTTCCTATAACTCTTTCAGCATTGATTTGCATGCAGTTTGTCCATATAACACCAGTGCGTAGAATGGAAGTATCATATCTGCAATATAGAGAAAACCACTTTCTGTTATGTTTCGGTATAGACATGGTATCTTAGATGTTTTTCATTTAGAACTGTTTATTACTAATCACTGATAATGTTCATTCCAATGCAGTATGTAATCATAACCAAAGGGAGCTATTTGAACCAGGAGTAAAGACTACCAAAGTGTATTTTTAACCATGGCGTAGTATTGAAAGCTTTTTTTTGATGTACTGATAGATATTGTGATGTGCTGGCTGTTTGTCACAGCTAATGCTTCTCAATGATGCATTATTTAGGGAAAAATAAAAATCTTCCATAGTAAAATTGCGATATTGCTTTTTCTATGCATTTAGCTATATGTTATTGTTTGACTATATACTTAGATATACATTATATCTAAATGCTATACATGAATCTAGAATAGCCAAAATATCTCTAATTTAGAATGGAGTATAAGACAGCAGGGACCATGCATTCAACGAGGGTTATCCGTGCTTCCTGGGACAAACGAGTTTACCAGCGTCCGTCATGTGAAGGAGAGAACAATGCAGCAGCATAATAAATAAATAAATAAACATTACTAAAGTCTCGTTGGAAAAGCGTGTGAAGTCATGACTGTTGAATTCAGAAAGGGAGTAAAATTAAAACAAACCAAGTAAAACTTAAAAAAAGATGCACCAGCCGGGAATCGAACCCGGGTCTGTACCGTGGCAGGGTACTATTCTACCACTAGACCACTGGTGCTATTTGGCTAATTACCGAAATTGGCCTTTCATATTGTCTAATTTTGAAATTAAGGCATATTCATGTACATCGATGTACGTGTGGGCAAGGCAAAACAGAAGCTCTATTTTTTCAACATCGGGTTTGTTGGCCTTGTTTACTTCCCAAAAATTTTGCAAAATTTTTCAAAAAATTTCCATCACATCGAATCTCGCGGCATATGCATAGAGCATTAGATATAGATAAAAATAATAACTAATTATACAGTTTGCCTGTAATTTATGAGACAAATCTTTTGAACTTAGTTAATCCATGATTAGACAATATTTGTCAAATACAAACGAAAATGCTACAGTGTTCATTTTGCAAAAATTTTTGCAACTAAACAAGGCCATAAACTTAACTGTGCGTTAACATATGTTCAGTTTTATCACAAAAATTGAAGTCAATAATTCGTGCCTTGCTTTCTGTATGAGTAGGACCAAATGACCTCTTTGAGTGCCAAGGAAACTTCATCCAAAAAGAGCTAACTAGCATGGCTGTGGCAGGTTAGAGAATCACCCAAAACCCACCTTTAATTGGTCATGGCCAGCAGAGCATGACATCCGATAGCGACGGCTACATGCCCTACAAAACTAACATCCTCTCGAGTCCGATCGAATCAGTTGGCTTCCACCGGCAGGCCGGCGATGCTCCAAAATCTCAAATTGCTCTCCAAAAGAGTGGCTCTATTTTCATGCTTCAAGGATCGTCGCTTCTTAAAGCTTTGCTATAGCGAAGGCTCCTGTTTCCCAGCATGCATCATGCGTCGCCATCGGCCGAAATTATTATATGCTAGCTATGCAGTAATAATCTTGACCAAATGATGGCCACATATTCAAACCAATCAAGGGATGCGCAATCTCTGGCCTTTCTAGGGGTATCGAAAACATGGCCAAGAAAAACGTGTAGGCAGTAGTGTGTGAGAGCCTGATTCTTGCTGGAGCCATACGATGTGTTTGTTTTGGGTGCACTCCTTTCATAAAGAAATTGTTTCTAATATCTGAGTGATCAGGTATGTAGATTAGCCAGTCTTAAACTTGGATGGTAGTCTTATCTTCTAGCTTAAACTATGAGACCGGTAACAGACACCCTCCAATTATCAAAACCGGCGGATAATTTGGTCGTCATGTTTGTTTTAAAGATGGTTTCTATTTTGTAAAAATAAAAAATATAATTTAATATAGAATAATTCATAAATAATTTATTTTAAATATGTAACTAGTACCCACTTTTTTTCAAAAATATTGTCCATTTGTTTATGATAAACAAGTATTTAAAATTGATGGTTCCTATTGTTGTATTGCTCATAGTTGCATTCATTATTTATATTTAAAAGAAATAAGACTTAAATAACTCTAAAGGTAGCACTAATGATAGATCATATTTTTAAAATAAAACTTGAACTAGTTCATAATTTTATGATTTTAAATAAATTAATTATTAATGGGTTTAGGGTTTTAGGGTTTAGGGTTTAGGGTTTAGGTTTTTAGGGTTAGGGTTTAGGGTTTATATTTGTAGATACAAAACTATATTTTTATTATTAGAAAAATAAAAATACTTTTAAAGCTAGCTAGAGAATAAATTTAGTTTGCTTTCGACAGTTGGAGGGTGTGTTATATCTGGTTTCACAATTCAAGGGTAAAAATTGAACTACACTATAAGTTCGAGGTTGAAATATATATACTTTACCCTAGTAATAATAAAGGCATAACATCTGAAACTGGGTTGTTAGATCGAGGTGCATCAGAAACCACTTAGAATATTTTTACAATGGTTGAAGAGGCGATGAGAAGCGATTGCTATGTCCATGGTCGGTGGATCCAAAATATAAGAAAACGATAGGAGACAATGGGAGCAAGACGATGGAAGACGATAGGTGTGTCTATGGTCGGTGGGCCATAGACATCACATCGCCTCCGAAATTATGGGGATTAGGACCCTAAATAGAGGAGTGGTAATTCTTTTTTTTCGCATTTCTTTTTTTAATAAAAGGTAAAAGAGTAATTTCATAATTGTAAAAATAATATTTCGATTAGCATAGTTAGGGTGTATGATTCAAGTACTATAGTTAGTTAGATAAAAATATTCTTCTTAAGTTTTTTAAAATCTTTTTAGGGCTCCACCCGCCGGCGTCCACCATTGTGTTACAGGGACCCGTCGCCGCCGATGATAAGGGTTGGGGTTTAAGAGAACCTTGTACAATAACGTTATTACCCTTCCACAAATTAAATCAAGAAAAAAGGTTTTTTAGTGAAGGCGATAGGAGGCGATTGGAAGCGATTCCAACCATTATAAAAGATCTCACCTAACACCTAGGCAACAATAGAAATGTTAGATCACAATCACACATCTAAAGGGTTCTAGACAAAGGCATTCCTTAGCAAACATGACAACGTGTTCCGCCAATAATTGCAAGGTATATGTTCCATTTTGGGTAGAAGGTCACTGTTTCTAGCTCAGTCCCACAGTCTACACACTCACCAAAGTTCTCATATTCCATCACCTTTCATCCTTTCTGGCTCAGCCAGCTATGCATGCAAAGGCCACGAGACTATCTGTTCATATAATGCGTGTTGAAGCAATGATAAGTCCTTAAATTTGTCCAATGCTTGTCTGATTATTTGTGGTTCTCATATGCTGAGGAATTGGCTAACAGGCATATATAGGGAAGGAGGAGAGAAAACCTATAGCTACTTTTGTAGTGGTTGCAGTTCTTATTTGGGAAATTTGGGAGTCGGGAAAATTAATCAGTCCTTTGATCCATTATATTATTATGTAGCGGGTGTGGTACTGTTTCCTACCCTCTCCACTCCAAATTATAAAATATTTTGGTTTTCTAGCTAGATACGTTGTTTTATTATGCATCTAGATATAGTGTATATCTACGTACTCCCTCCGTCCCAAAAAGAGTGACATTTTTGACTTTCGGACATCGTGTTTGACCGTTCGTCTTATTCAAAAATTTTATGTAAATTATAAAATAAATTAATCATAGGTAAAGTATCTCTAATGATAAAATAAGTCTTAACAAAATATATAATATTTATGTAAAAATTTTGAATAAGACGAATGGTCAAATAAGATGTCTGAAATTCTAAAACGACACTCTTTTTACGACGGAGGAAGTATAAAATTCCTGTGATACTCAGTGGAACTCGATCATGTATGTGTTTCTAGTTGACTTAAATTATGCGTGCTTTGCCAACTCTTTTTGAGAAATGTGTTAAATATGTTTCAAGTTCAGTTGCATATTATAAAGACCAATTTTTGATGGAGCGAAGTGGAGGTCCGTCACCGGAGGCTTGGGCCAGAGCACGGTTAAGGGTACGGTAATGATCTTGTAAATTAGGATTCCACCGAATATATGATCTTGTAAGCCGCCGCACGGCGTTGTAACCCAACTCTTGATAATAGTGAGGAATGTTTGCTGGCTGGTGCTCGCGGTTTTTCCCCTTCACATTGGAGGAGTTTTTCATGTTAAATCTTGTGTCTCCGCTGTGTGTTTGATCTTGTGTTTTTCATTGTTTATCCGCCGTCATTCACAACAAAATATGTGCTTTGCGAACTTTCACTTCCACATACAGTTTATGGCCGTCCGTTTTTATTGACTCACTTAGACCAGTCTCAATGCATATTTCATGAGAGTGTCATGCACATTAAATAGGGTGCCACATAAGTAAAATTGCTGACTTGGTAAGGTCATTAAATGAAAGAGTTTCATCAGATGAGAGAGGAGTTTCATCCCCATAAAACTCATGTGGCTCGGTTACCTAGTTTAGAGTCTTGGTAACTGTATCATGAAACTATGCATTGAGACTGGCCTTAAAGGTACATGTATCTAGAGTCCTAGGTATAAGATCAGTTAATTACAATATACTCTTTCAGTGAAAAAAGATACACCAACGATTTGCGCTGCTCAGCTGTCTCGTCGATCTGATTGCTGTTACAATCTTTTACTATAGTTGAGAAGAATCTCTTACTGACTTTTTTTAACGAGAACTGGCATGCATAAGTGAATGAGTCTGAGTCGAAAGCAAAGTCAAAAGCTATTTACTGAGATGATAGCCGAAGATTAGTCATAGGGAGGCAAAAGATCTGAATCTCTTACTAACTTTAATTCGATCAATTGTGTGTGCACCTTTAACTCGACGGTTAAACTCAGCCAAGCACACACTTTTCACGTGAAAGAGTGGCAGGGCCAATGAGTAATTCGCTTGTGTTTTTTAAAAGCAAAAAAATAATGGAAGGCATCCCAAGAATTCCTATAAAGTCAAACTTTTTAACGGAAGATAAGCTCATCCGAAAAAAAAAAAGTAAAGGTCACTCTCTATCGATCTTCCAAACCATGGAAATTGAAGAAAAACCATGGAAATCGAAGAGTATATATAAGTCTTTGTTCCTAAAAGAAAATTGTCAATAATCAGCTAGCTACATGAATTTGGATCATTTCCTAATACCAAATGGAGGGAGCAGAGAATTTTTGCAGTTTTTCTTGCCAATGAGGAGTTTGACATATATCTCAAATCCAAGACAGTGGATAGTTCCATCGGTTGGCATTTAAAGATGAACATTGCTTAGTTCACTAGGCCGGGCCACCACGGATCTAGATAGACCCGAGATTCTCACATCCTGCATTTTCTCTACTTTGGTCACACACTGATAAGATCGCATTGCTCTTGCAATCTTAATAAGACTAAATAAACTAAAACTAAATCTGAAGATCTTAGACCCGAGGTCAATGATACTTTGTGATTTTTTTGCTGTAATACATTAACCTAGCATAAATAATTAAATTAATATAATGAAAAATTCATGGTTCCTAGCTAAGATCGTTGGTATGTTAGATGATCAATCCTTTTCTTTTTTTCACGGTATTAGGTTTGCAGAAACGAATATAATGCATACATATGGCTTCCTTCATGCTACTAGAGAAAAGTTATTCTTTCAGAAACGTAGGTACATGTAGTCAATATAACTCATCTTTATAGATAATATAAGCAGAGAAAAATGTAGACTGATGCCTTTGAACAGGTTAGCGAGAGAATACATGATAGATCGGTATGTAGCTAGCATCCTTTATTGAAATGGTCGGTCATATGCGCCTTTATTTGGGACGAGAGCACTTAGGGATCCACATCTCCTTTCAAAAGCGAAAAAGTCCACTGCATATTAGAACGAACAATCTTGTCCGGTTTATGAGATCAATACGTACTGTAGCAGCAACCAAGGTAGGAGGAATAACTCATCTCGATCGGCATCTTGTGATGGAAATAAATAAAGCCACCTTCTCATGGACAAAGCTAGCTCATAGGCAGGCCGCAGGCATGCACATGCCTGGCTACACATATATAAACCCTGCAATTGCCTAACTCCTAATTAAGCCTTGGACGGAGCTGGCCGGCCAGCGCACACTCCATTAATTAGCAAGGAAGTCTTGCAAGATCAAGTGAGTTAACCAGTGATTCGTAACTAGGTTATCATTAGTAGAATAGAAAGCTGCAGTGGCGGCAGCCGGCCGGCAAAGCAAGAGCGATCGAGCGCAATGGGAGGCGTGGCATCGGAGCTGGTGGGAGCCAGCAGGGAGAGGCAGAGTAGGAAGAGGAAGCAGTTCCACACGGTGGAGCTCAAGGTGAGGATGGACTGTGATGGCTGCGAGCTCAAGGTCAGGAACACCCTTGCCCGCATGAGAGGTACGTATCCATTTCTTGTTTTGCCTGAATCTTAATCTGTTGCCCTTCTTCAATTAATATTGTAACCATGTACTATATACCATGCATGTAGTAGACTAAAATACTAGCACGCACAAAACTAAAAGTTTTCTCTCTACTCTTTGTATATATCATGCTTAGCATTCGGTTGAACTCCATCACTTGGTCAACCCACATACATTTGGTGTGTCTCTCTAAGTTAATGTCCTCGTCACCATAAGATGCATACATGTTCAAACATCAGAAGTCATGCCAGTCACCTTTGCATGACTTTAGAGTCACTCACACTAGCTAAGTAGCTAGCATGCTCCATTCTCCCTCCCTCTCCTCTATCCAGGCCGACAAAAAGCCTAATCAAATAATATAAATGTACTTATAGTTGGCATGTGAGAGGATGAAATAAAAGAGAACATGGACATTATTCACTTGTACTAGCTAGCGTCATGCCAAGCATTTTGGTACATGACCTAGTGTAGGGAATTTACTGGTTACAACGTTCGCGTAAGTACTGGGGTTTAATAATCAATCAGACACGTATCAATGTGTCTGGCTCGATCGGTTAACACTTAATTAGAAAAAAAGAACGGCAAGAGATGGCTTCCATTGATTATAAGGCCTCTTTGGTAGAGCTCCTGCCTCCTTCGGCTCCTGCACTGTAGCAGCAATGTAACGGGAGTAAAAAAGACTTGCTTTATTTATAGAAGCGGTCAAGAAATATCCGTCTTATTCGAAAATATATTTTCGGAGACGACGGTCGTCTTAAGACAACTACCTCCAAAAATGATATATTTTTGGAGGCGGTCGTCTTAAGGCATCTGCCTCCACAAATCTAATTTTAGAGGCGAGCATACAATAAATCCAAAAATAGTGGCCAGGCCTCCTAGTCCAGGCCCGGTAACGGTTCGTAGTATATATACACGAAACCCTAGCTCCCTTCCACTCCATCTCCCTCAGTCGCGCCCCCATCTCTCCCACTCTCTTCGTCTCTCTCAGCCGAACACATCGTGGCTCCATCCCTCCCCCTCAGCGGACACGATGGCCATGGAACGAGACCCTCCTGGCAGCGCGCCCCTCTCCTCCCTCTGAGCCCAGCCTCCTCCCTCTCCTCCGAGTCCCTCCCTCTCCCCGCGCCACCCCACCCTCTCCCCACATGGCAACGCACGATGGGACACCCTCTAGTAGCGGCTTAGGCCTGTAGGATCCGATGGTGAGGCGCACGAAGGAGCCAGATCTGGCTACCGTGGCACTCAGGGAGGCCTCTCTCGGCGGCAATGGCGCTCGGAGGAGCCGGATCTGGCTACAACAATGCTTGAAGAAGCTGGATCCAGCTACGGCGTGCACAACAGGTGGCCGATGGTGGTGGGGCCCATGTGGATCAAGCGGGCTTGATGGTGGGCTCTGAAATGGGCTCATAGTCAGGTTTTTGTTTTTAATTGATTTACCATGGTGGGCACTCTGACCGCCTCAAAAAATAATTTATAATGACCTTTGGCCCGCCTTGGTAAACTGAAAACGCCCGCCTCCAATAACACTACAGCACAACATTAAAACAACAACTGATTTGGAGTTGCTGAAAGAGGTGTACAATAATGGACAATCTTGCTAAAGGTTATAGCGATGTACCCTGCAGTTGCTAACAAAGGTGTCGCTAGAGTTGGACGACTCTGTGTATCTTATTTTGGGCTGACTTAGGGTTTACTTGTGATTTTTGGCTCATAATTTCGCGGTTGTGGGCTGAAAACAGCAAGCCAATGGACGATTCTATTTAGCAACCAATAGGACTAGTTCTGATATATAGCAACTCATGATTCAATGCAAAAGCAAAATATTTATTTATAGAAACGGATCATCCATCACAATATTTATAGAAACGGACCATCCATCATAATATTTGATATTACCGACTAACGGTATGAGAAAAACCTTAGCAACTCACCATTCAAAACAATAATTGTCAACTTTTAGCAATTGTTAGATGCTACTTTAGTGTTGTGGCGTAATGTAAAAAAACTGTACTAGTGTTACTTAGTAGTCCCTTCAGTTGTTCCCAACCCCCTTGATCTTTTAGCTAAAAAAGTATGTTTTGGCAAGACAATATACTTCCTCTTTTGGTCATCATTTTGGCAAAAAAAATTTAGAGCCTTCAACACCCATCTTGCAATTACAAAAAAGAATATAATGTACATACAAAGGTAGACTACTAAACATTTAGGCTAGCAAAAGTGATCGATTTTGTCGGTGATCGATTCTGGACGAATCTGTCTCGTCGTCTATCGTGTTCTGCATCAGATCATCAAAAAGTTCATGCATGTATTCAAATTAACATAGCATCTATACATCCTCCACCGCAAAATTTGCTTAATTTCGTTGCTGTCACGAATATAATTATTACCCCATGCTTGCATGCATCGACCGGCTGGCGGCTAACCTTCACTTTTTGTTGCAATTTTGCATGGGGTGGTGCAGGGGTGGAGTCGGTGGAGATCAACCGGAAGCAGCAGAAGGTGACGGTAAAGGGGTTCGTGGAGGCGCAGCGGGTGCTGAGGCGCGCCCAGTCCACGGGGAAGCGTGTCGAGCTGTGGCCCTACGTGCCCTACACCAACCTCTACGTCGCGCCGCCGCCGGTGTACGACAAGAGAGCGCCGCCGGGACACATCCGCAGGGTGGACGCACTCATCGCGCCCGCCGCCGGCCAGGAGGAGCACCTCGCCACGCTCTTCAGCGACGATAACCCCAACGCCTGCTCCCTTATGTGATTGATATATATATATAGCCTGCTGCTTGATGCATCATGCTAGATCGAGCCTGCTCCGCCCTTAATTATGTGATGCTGCTGCTTCATTCACGCTGTACTACTAGCTAAGGCGATGTCTTGGTTTGCATGAACAAACTGCTCCGTAGTTTACGCACTAGTAATAATTTGTACTATCTCTTAATTACTTTGAGCCGTTCCGTAGTTACGTAATTTTCCATCATAATATAGAAGTATTCTCCAGTTTTGTATACGACCGCTCCTCAAAAAGAAATCCGACCAAATTGCTCTTAAATTGCTTTAAGCCGTTCCGTTGGTAGGAACTATGTATTCCTTCTTCCACTCAAGCTTCGAATGGAAGGAAAAATATGGAAATATGAATAGTGTGTACATATATCAACACAATAGTAATAAATATATAGTTTATATGTATATGGTTTACATATACTTTAAGTCACTCTAGAGTATTTCTTTTGAAACCAGACACATCCAGTGGATGTGATCGCAAATGTAGGATCCACGTAAATTGTTCCCCTGGTGTGCCTCAGACACTTAACGAGAAAACAGTTCATCAGATAATCAAGCATGGTAGTAATGAAACGAATGAAATAAAGATGCGTGGACCTAGTACTTACCAGGAAGTCGTAGTTTATACGCACTGGAGCCTTCCATTCTCATAGTTTTTCAAAATTTACCTTACCAAAGCACTACCCAAGAAAATAAATAAATAAAGTTATTTCCTTGATATAAAAAAAATAACGATAGAGGTAATATAGTGTGATGACCGAAATTATTTCTGAAGAATATCTATCATATCTTGGTACTCATCTTTCTCTTTCCTCCAAGAGTCAAACACAGAGTAAGGGTGGATCACCAACAATATATCTAGTTGTTTATACATAGACGACATAAATAATTTATTAATTACACTCAATATGGAGTAAGCAAAATAAAATGTGTACAAGATAGTAACAAAACCTAAAGTTGTAAGTGAGAAGAGTATTATTGTCCTGTCATGTTGTTTGTTCAATCTCTGTTTCTTGTTAAACCCGTAGACTATTTCTTCTTGTATGATATATGGGTCAATGAAACCAACATCAAAGATCATGTTTCTTCTTTGGTTGAGAATCTGTATTCTGCATATACTACAAAAGAATATAGTGAGCATAATTATCGACAATGAACAAGAGATGTTAATTATAGAAATAGATCATTTACAAACCCCAACAGCTAATAAGAGATTTGTCAAGGTATTTTAGGTGGTATAATAATTGGTATATTTTCTCGAACTCAATGTTTATCTTGTCCTCGCCATGGGAGTAATGCTGGTGTCTAATTATTGCAATGAGCACGCTCTGACCTTGTTTCGTTTGTTCCATATGTACCATTTGTTTAATCGGTGTTGTTGGTGTAAATAGTAGTTTGTAAGAGGGCTTTTATATAAGAATGAGAATATAAGAATAGAGTCTATGTTGGGAAGATAGCCAGAAACTTTCCCAAATTACAATATGGTATCTAGAGCCAGGGTTACCTCCGATAGTGGTGGCGGCGGCGTGTCCGCGTAAGCACCGGAGAAGGTGAGCAGGCCGTGCAAGTAGGCATCGCGTGCGGAGACACACGTGCAGGCAGAAGCACATGAGCAGCGCAGTGCAGGCACGACAGCAAAGGCCACATGCGGGCAGTTTTTGTGGGTCCTGCGGGCGGACGACCAAGCAGTGGCACAGGGGCCAGGGGGTGCTGTGAGCGGTGGCGGATCTAGAGAACTTTGGAGGAGGGTGCGATCATAAATAATGCACCTAGCCATCGATCACATGTTTATTTTTCCATGGCGTGGTGTGTTGACACTTGTCACCGATCACACGTTTTTTTAGACCATAATAGGAGTTTGCTAAAAAACCTTTTTTCTTTTGTACAGTGATCCGATACATTAGAATGAATGCCTCATAATATATAAAGGAGATGTGAAGTTACGGTCATGCTTGTAGTTTTTCTTCCTGGTCTTTTAGGGATGGTGCTTGTACCAATTTTGGTGCCTCGTCCAAACTAATATATGCATTACTTTTTATTTATTAATTCTACATCATTTTCTAGCTTTATCAGTTTTCCCATATTAAAGTCACAAAATGGATGTCTTTGGATGGAAAGTGGGCTGAGCAAACAAGCAACCAAAACCAATTTATTTGCTTCATCATTTTCATAAATGTCAATTATCAAACATCGGAGAAAGAAAAAAGTCTAATCCTAGAATCTGGACAAACTAGGAAGAAGGAAAGAACCACAAAATTGAAGACAACTTGGATGCTCATA
>Ga0182004_10001778_pt1 | contig 16235 bp, 13 predicted proteins | sample Sormic07211540_1_FD_120479 | JGI IMG/M metagenome (GOLD analysis project Ga0182004, IMG submission 120479) | Endophyte microbial communities from Sorghum bicolor roots, Mead, Nebraska, USA - 072115-40_1 MetaG | ecosystem: Host-associated > Plants > Roots > Unclassified | place: USA: Nebraska...
CTCAGGTGCACGGCTCCGTGTTAATATAGCTAGGAAGAGCCCCTAGCGTGGCTTGTACAACAAGAAGATACAAAAGATATCTAAATCTATCTACTTACATTCCAAGTATACAACAACCAGAATATATCTAACGGAGCCTAATAACCTGACGCATAGTACAAGATAGCAACACCAAAACAATAGCTGATTCAGGTATGAGATATTTTAACACCCCCCGTCAATCACAACGTATCTGTCAAGTTGAGATTGTCTCTGAACTTCACTGTCAATTTTTCAGGAAGTGCCTTTGTGAAACCATCAGCTATTTGATCTGCCGTACTGATAAATCTAATATCAAGCAACTTGGCTGCAACTTGCTCTCTGACAAAATGATAGTCAATTTCAATATGTTTTGTGCGTGCATGGAAGACTGGATTGGCTGAGAGATATTTAGCTCCAATATTGTCACACCATAGACAGGCTGCTTGAGGATGTGAAATTCCTAATTCATCAAGTAATTTCTGAACCCACATTACCTCAGCCGTTGCATTGGCAAGTGACTTGTACTCGGCCTCAGTACTTGAGCGAGACACCGTTGCCTGCTTCCTTGCACACCAAGATATCAGGTTGCCACCAAGAAATACAGCAAAGCCCCCCGTGGATCGCCTATCATCGGGACAGCCGGCCCAGTCTGCATCTGAAAAGGCGCTCACAAGCATGGATTTAGACTTACTGATCTTGATACCCATCTTAATAGTACCCTGTACATATCTCAAGATTCGTTTCACTGCTTCCCAGTGAACCGTAGTTGGAGAGTGGAGAAACTGGCAAACTTTGTTAACTGCAAAGGATAAGTCCGGTCTTGTGAGAGTAAGATATTGCAGTGCACCAACAATACTTCTATACCTTGTGGAATCCCTTGTTCCCAGACGTGTCCCACTGGTGACTGACAATTTTTCAAGGGTGCACAGAGGTGTCTTAACTGGCTTACAAAGCTGCATGTTTACCCTCTTAAGAATTTCAGAGGCATACCGTTCTTGTGATAGTAGCAGACTACCATTCTTTCTCTGAACCTGTATACCCAGAAAGTAGTGCAGTTCTCCCAGATCCTTGATTGCAAAATCTTTCTCTAGCTCACGAAGTAGTGCACCTACAACTTCCTGCGAGGAACTAGCCACAATAATGTCATCTACATAAACAAGCATGAAGATCACATGGTTGCCCTTGCGATAGAAGAACAACGAGGTATCGGCCTTTGAAGGAATAAAACCGAGACTTTGTAGCTTGCTGCACAGACGTGAATACCAAGCCCGAGGAGCTTGCTTGAGTCCGTATAGGGCTTTATCAAGCTTACACAGATAATGTGGTTTGGATCTATCCTCATATCCTAGAGGTTGTTTTATGTACACTTCTTCTTCTAAGAAACCATGTAAAAAAGCATTCTGGACATCTAACTGTCTCAAACACCAATTCCTGGAAACAGCAAGGGACAACACAAGACGAATTGTGGCTGCCTTAACCACAGGACTAAAAGTATCTTCATAGTCAATGCAATATCTTTGTTTGAATCCCTTTGCTACAAGGTGAGCCTTATACCTATCAATCTTCCCATCCGACCGCCTTTTAATTTTGTAAACCCATTTGCAATCTATCACATTTCTCCCTTTCAAAGGTGGAACTAGGTGCCAAGTTTTTTTTCTAAGCAATGCATCAAACTCAGCATCCATAGCGGTTTTCCAATTTTTATCAGCTAAAGCATGTTCTAGAGAGGGCGGCTCTTCAAGAGTGGTGGCTAGCTGACCATACCGAATAGTACCATCAGTGTACACCTTGGGTTTTCTGATCCCGTGTTGAAGATGAGTGACAGGCCGGAGTGACGAGCTTGAGGGCGCACCAGACACCGGCAGCTCTTGAGAGTTCGGCGCAGAAGATCCTGCACCCGTCGCCTCTGCCATAGAGGATCCAGCACCCGTTGGTCCCCCCGTCGTCGAAGGCAGGAGGTCAGACGGGACAGGTGGTGCGCGCGGAGGAGGGCCAGGCGATCCCGTCGGAGGAGCGTGTGGCGGGGTCGGTGGCGGCGCCTGATCCGAGGTGGATGCTGTAGGCGGATCAGGAGGAAAGGTAGGAGAATCCGCCTGGGAAGCTGTGCCTGTCCCTGCCGAAAAAGGAAACATGCCTGGGAGCATAAAATCATGACCAGCTGTTGTCGAATTTTGCTCAGTTTGCGCTGAGTTTTCTGTAGAACCTGCATGCTCACGGGTATGGTTAGTGTGCAGGGAATCATTACCATCATAGGTGAAAGTATTGTCACCCCCAGTATCAAGAGATGGATTGTGTAAGTTGGATGGGAGAAGCAAAATTTCGGATCTGAGGCGAGCTCCAGCATTTGGATGGAGGTCGGCGAAGGGATAGACATTTTCATCAAATACTACATCTCGAGAAATATAGACCCGACCTTCAGAAATATCTAGACACTTAAAACCCTTGTGCATGTTACTGTACCCAAGAAATACACATTGCTTGGAGCGGAATTGGAGCTTGCGAGAATTATAAGGACGCAAATTCGGCCAACATGCACACCCAAACGTTCTAAGTGTAAGATAATCAGGTTTCTGATGGAATAGGAGTTCAAGAGGTGTTTGGTCTTTTATGACTTTACTGGGAAGACGATTGATTAAGTTGGTAGCAGTGATGAATGCCTTGTCCCAGAACTTAAGGGCCATAGCAGCATGCGTAAGGAGAGAGAGGCCGACCTCTACTATATGACGATGTTTTCTTTCAGCAGATCCATTCTGCTGATGTGCATAAGGGCAAGACACATGATGGGAAATCCCTATGCGTTGGAAGAAAGTGTTTAATTTTTGATACTCTCCTCCCCAATCCGTTTGGATAGCTAGGATTTTCTTATTAAATTGCCGTTCTACCATGGACTGAAAATCATTAAATTTTTGGAACACCTCAGACTTATGACGCAGCGGGTATATCCATGTAAATTTACTGAAGTCATCTATGAAACAGACATAGAAATTATTCTTGCCGACAGAAGTGGGTGCCGGCCCCCATACATCCGAAAACACAAGTTCAAAAGAACTCGAAGACATGCTCGTAGATCTAGGATAGGGGAACTGATGACTTTTACCCTTCTGACACGCATCACATACGGTGTCTTTATTGGACTCAGGAATGAAGGAAATTTGACTCTTGCTAAGGACCTGACGAACTACTGCTGACGAAGGATGACCGAGTCGGCTATGCCACCTAGAAGATGTAGACTTGACAGCACCATGTGTCACTTTATTGGAAGGAGGCTTAGACGGCTTCAGCGGGTAGAGACCTCCCTCGCAGTTTCCTCTAAGGAGTGTTTTCTTCGTGGCCTGATCCTTAATCAAGAAATAATTTGGATGATATTCAATAAAAGCATTGTTATCGGATGTGAGACGATGAACAGAAGCAAGATTTTTACTAGCTTCAGGAACATAAAGGACGTTATTCAAAAGAAGATTTCGATCTGGGGTGTGAACAAAACTTTTGCCTATTTGGCTGATTCTCATACCTGCTCCGCTGGCCGTGTGTACCTGATCCGTGCCGTGATATTTGTCCCTCACGGTGAGCTTGTCAAGTTCCGCCGTGATGTGGTCCGTGGCACCGGTGTCAGTGTACCAGTTTGTATCAACGCCATAGGAAGTAGTGGTAGCAGTCGACGCCGAGCGCTTCTCAGAAGGCCCAGTGAACGAGGCATCGAACCGTTTAAAGCATCAGAGGACGGTATGGCCTTCTCTGCCACAGAGTTGGTAGATGTCGTCGGAGTTCTGTCGAGGGCGACCGCCACTGCCCCCGTTGTTGCCGCCGTTGCCGCGACCGCGTGCACGACCACGGCCACGGCCGCCGCCGCCTCGACTAAAAGAGCCACGACCACCACGTGTGGCGGTGTTAGCCGATGACCCAGAGCCACCGTCATTCTGTAGATTGATCCTTTGTTCCCAGCTCACAAGCTGGGTTAGAGCTCAGCAAGCGTCAATGGCTCGACGCGTGCAGAGATGGAGGACACGACAGGATTAAAATCCATGTCAAGCCCTGCGAGGATGTAGGACGCTATCTCCTCATCTTCCAGTTTCTTCCTGGCGGACGCCATGTCGTCAGCAAGGGACTTGATTTTGCTGAAGAACTCAGCAATGGTGGACGATCCCTTGTCCGCAGTGGCAAGGGCCATCCGTGTGTTGATGATCCGCCCGCGAGACTGTGATGCGGTCATATCTTGGATCGCTTGGTGCACGTGGAGATCTGCACCATGACCTCCTTGGATACAGACGACAGGAGGTAGTTGAAGATCTGTTGATCCTTTGCATACCAGGATTCATACTCAGGATTGGAACTGAGTTCATCAGGCTTCGTTGCGTCCTTCGCAATCTTCTTGGGAGGTGGCGCCGCCGTCTCGGAATCGAGGTAATGACCGAGCTGAGCGCCGCGAATAGCTGAGAGCACCTGAAGGCTCCACAGCGGGTAATTGTTCTTCCCTAACTTCTCGGTGACAGGGCAACCGATCAGGGAGAAGACAGCAGGTAGCGCGGAGGATGAAGCCATGGACAAGTTTGTGAAAGTAGCTGGCTCTGATTATGCACGGCTCCATGTTAATATAGCTAGGAAGAGCCCCTAGCGTGGCTTGTACAACAAGATACAAAAGATATCTAAATCTATCTACTTACATTACAAGTATACAACAACCAGAATCTATCTAACGGAGCCTAATAACCTGACGCATAGTACAAGATAGCAACACCAAAACAATAGCTGATTCAGGCAACCTGTCTTGAGCTCTCGATCATCTGAGCACCTATCACGGCAAATCAGGCAGGTGAACAACCGGTCTTGAACTCTTGAACTCCTCGAGCCAACATGTCAACAAACATGTGCATCAGCTAACCTGCGACCTTTCAGAAAGACTTTAATTATCTTGGAGTACGTGTCAATGTTTGGGGCACAATTCTTTTCCAACATATCCCTGAGTGCATCTCAGTCTGCCCCACTCTATCCGGTCCCGCACTTAGATGGCAATGTGAAACCTCATCTGAAACCAGCCCATCCTCCTGCATCTTTGTCCAAACCTCCTGCAATTTATCAACACTCCTAACCTAGCCCAGCCACCCATGACATCATTGTGCACATGGTTATCAAGACCAAGCAACTCCTTACGAGCAGCCTGCAAAAGTGAGCTTGCCTCCTTTCTGTGGCAGGCTTCCCAAATTCCAAATCCAAATTGGTCGGTACTGAACATGTCAGCAGCCCTACTGACATGCCTAGTGGCAACTAGGCGATCCATGAGGACCTCCAGCATCGTCAGGTGTGGACAATGTTGCAGGTGTGGACAGTGCCTTGTGCAACCATTTATGCAGGAGACTTCTTTGCTTCATACACTGTCATGCAAGCTACCACAGCTAAAATAAATACTTCTTTGCTTGATATACTGTCATGCAAGCTACCGCAGCTAAAGTAAAGCCATAGACCGTTTGAGCCTTCTTTTTCTGGCGTCGAACCTTTTCCATCTCCACCAGGCGCTGCCTTCCATAAGTAAACAGAAAAAGATCGAGGTAAGAAAATGCATATGCCCCACATTATGTAATGAGTGAATCAGGTTGAGAATACTCGATCACTTAGCAACATGATGAAACTTTTCCATCTCTGCCAATAGATGTACCAATTGAATCACATATACACTATCCTGTTGAATTCTCTTTATGTTGCTCTGAGGTTTAGCCTACAGTTTAAAGAACAATAACAAAAGTAAGACAAATAAGCTTAGCTGGCAGCATAAAATAGAATAAAGCTATCATAACTACTGCTATTTCATAGCTAATAATATAAGTTATGAACCAAAAGCCACCTTGGTGCCATGCTTTCTCTTAAAATTTAGCAATGACAATAAGGGCAAGTCAACAAGGCATGCAATGGGGAGCAGACGTGCGTGCTCGATCGAATGTTTCTAAGATTCCAGTAAGAATTACGTTATTCTTGAAATCCCAGACATAAATGAAGCAACATGACGTGTTTACATGGATGTTAACAGGTTGAAGACAGTACTATTTCTGAAAAAAGAAACACAAAGTTGGTGGAGCTATGCGCACAAAACTACAAAGGTTTGACACGCAGCGCCAGAGAATGCAACCCAAAGTCATGGACCCAGGGGGGGAGTTCATCAATCATCAAATCTGGACTACCATGAGACGCAAGAAATAGTACTGACGTTGTGTAGGAGCTGAAGAGGGGTAGCTTAATGTTGCTCTTTTTCTTTTGATGAGGACTAATTGAAGGAGTATACAAGTTTAAAGGGCGTGCAACTTTAGTAAAAATTTAAAGCTGCCATCGTATATCGTATAGTGAATTTTGAGACTTCCATTCTTCCATAACCACGCAGAAAATATAAAGAAGAAATTTGCAACTTGTAAGAAACAAATACAATAGGCCTTCCAGCCCAACACGGCCCAAGCAGCGACCGGGCTCCCCTCCTGAGAAAACGAGACCAACCCCCTCCTCCGGCCCAGCCCGGCCCACTCAAAGCGAGGCATTCCCCTACGCCGCCGATGAGGAGCGGAGCAGGGGTGGAGCCGTCCCCTGCTGCTGCAGTGACGAAAACGAAAGGGAGGAACGGCAAGAGCTAGCTCCATGTATGACGGCAAGCACGCATAAGGCTAGCTCTTACAAGGCTCCCCATTCCGGTGTCCCTGGTCATCCGTTCCTGCAGCACCTCCGGTGTCCCAGCCCGTTCCCACCCGGTAAGCAATCTTCTTTCTTCGAGTTCCCTATTCTTCCCATTTTACTGCGTGGATTTTGCTCCGTTCCTTTTTTTCTCTCTCCCCTTTCTCCTCGATCTGTTGATGTCTCCCCCATCTTGGGACTGGTTTCTTGCAGGTGCTGCTGTCCCTTGTTGCCTCCCCACCTCGTCTCCCTCACATTTAGTCTTCTGCTGAACTGGGTGCTGGTGGAGAATTAAGCTGCTGCAGGCCCTTTACTGAATGAATTGGTGCATTACATCAGACCTGGTGAAATAGTTCATGACAAATGCAACCCTTTTGTATGTTCATTTCTTAGCTGCAAATTATGAACTCTTTTTGTACTTTAATGAATGAACTCTGCATATATTGTTGTAATTAAGGTTACATGGTTTGGTCTATCAACCTCTAATGAGTATTGCGGCTACTGATATATCACTACAGTAGGGTCTAGGTCTTGTAAAAACATGTATCCTATTCATTCATCTACTGTTATTAGTAGGGTCTGTTTGTGAATTCCGTAGTTGGTGTTTTGCTTATGTCTTCCTGCAGTCAGGAATCTGCCAATTTGATTAGTGTTCAGTCTTGCAATAGTTGAAGGGAAGATTCTAGGCAGTGTTTCAGCTTGTGCTTGTATGTCTCTTTCAGACTTTCAGTTCATCTGATATCTACTTTGGTCAAATAAGTGGTGAAAACTGAAAACTTTTAATCTCTGTACAATATCATCATAAACTGAAAGTCTGAAAGAGATGCCAGAATGGAAGGAGCTCACTTCACATAATTGCATCATGTGTTTCTGTGACACAATATCATCATGTGTTTCAGTTTTTTAGCTTATGGAAATTCTATCAGCAAGCAAGGTCATTAATACTGCATCTAACTGAAAATTACTTATTGTTGTTCATGTGGGAAACTGAGAATCATAAGTTGCAGTTGGTTAGATCAAAATGAATTCTCCTCATCAGTCACTATCCCACCTGTTAGCTTGAGAAAGTTGAACCAAACATCAAGTTTGTGCTTTGACATTTTTATTCAAGGAACTGGACTAATCATGGTTAAGTTTTGCGCTTGTTTGAATCACGATTCCTAGCTCTGAACCTTTCTGCAAGCTCTAAACCTTTATGTTTGACTAACTCCAAATATCTGTTACTGCATAACAGGTGGGATGGTCTCAAGGATGGGCATGGGTACTGCCGCCTGCGCTGGTGTATGACACACAGTTCAAACTCTGCCTTTCTTGCCCTTCCATCTCAGCCTCGTCCCTCCCAAGCCCTCAACCGCTTGGAGCTAAGGGTACTGCCGCCCATGGTGGGTTCCTTCCTAGCTCCATCGTCACTATGAAAGACAATACATGCCGATTGAATCATAGTTTTGCGGGAAGGAGTCACTAAGGCGGCAAAATGATGGCGGCGGGGCCCCTCCTCTTCCTCCACAGAAGCCGCAGTTGCTCCACCTGTGCCTCCAGTCCTCCACTGAGGACATGGTCATCTCCTCCATCCGCCTCCTCTCCACTCCCCTTGCCAATCCACCTCCACTCCCTACTATGGTTCAGTTTATTGACTCTCCTGACCCACATCCACTACTCACTGCCATGCTCTATCTGCTGCAGATTGCCTTCGTGGGGTCTTCCTCCGCAAGCCCCCCGGCCGCACCGCAGTTCACCGGGCACTGTACTCTACAGGCCTTGGCACTGCCGTGGCGCTCTCACTGGAGGTTCTTGCTATGTCGTAAATGCCGGCGACCTCGGTGGTGCCGCCACTATCACCTTCTTTGACTGGGCAGTCACTAACTCCAAGCCTCCCCCATCCTTCCACACCTGCAACATTGTCATCAGAGCATTGGGGAGTAACCAGTTCTTTGATTTTCTTGATGAAGCCCTTCAGATCATGCGCAGAAACATCTTTCTGGATCTGACCACACTGGAGATTATTGTGGATAGCTTAGTTGCCGCCAGGCATGTTAGTAGAGCTGTTGAGGTGCTCAGTACTGACCAATTTGGATTTTTTTGACGGTCGACCAATTTGGATTTGGAATTGGGAAAGCTTTCCACAGAAAGGAGGCACTTACTGTCCTCATCAGGTGTCTTTTCTGGAGGTCACGTGTAGGTATAGCTAGCTCGCTCTTGCATTCTTCTCAAAAGGAGCTGCTTGGTCTTGATAACCATGTGTACAATGATGTCATGGGTGGCTGGGCGAGGTTTGGGAGTGCTGATAAATTGCAGGAGGTTTGGACAAAGATGTAGGAGGATGGGCTGGTTCCAGATGAATTTTCATATTGCCATTTAATTGAGGGATTCGGTAGAGCAGGGCGGACTGACAATGTGCTCAGGGTGTTTGAGAATATGGCACATAAGAGTTATGGTCCAACTACGATGGCCTACAATGCACTTATTTTAAATTTTATTTCCGTTGGGGATTTGGACATGTGTATCAAATATTACAAGGATATGTTGGAAAAGAATTGCCCCCCAAACATCGACTCGTACTCCAAGATGATTAAAGCCTTTCTGAAAGGTCACACGGTAGCTGTTGCGTTCCACATGTTTGGTGACATGCATGTTGGCTCGAGGAGTTCTGCCAAATACTGGGGTGATAACATCATTTATCAATACCTTGTGCACATTTGGACCACCTCATGCTGCTTTGATGCTTTACAGAAAGATTAGGAAGGCTGGTTGTGTAATATCCTTAAAACCTTATAAGCTTCTGCTCGAAAGGCTCGGTAAATTTGGAAAGAGTGGAACTGTTCTGGACATTTCGGAAGAGATGCAGGAGTGTGGATATCAACCAGATAAAGAGATTTACGAGTTCATTGTAAATGGGCTTTGTAATGTGGGAAAGGTTGATGCTGCCGTGTGTGTGGTAGAGGAATCACTTTGGATTGGATTCTGTATTGGGAGAGTTGCTTACAGCAAACTGAAGAACAAGCTGTTGGAGATGGACAAAGTTGAGACTGCATATAATTTATTTAAAAAAGTCAAAGATGCACGTGCACTTACTAATGCATGAAATTATTGTCGTGCTAATGGTTGGCATTCCTGAGCACCACTAGTTTGTGTTTTGATGGTAAACCAACAGAAGAGCTGCTGCCACGGAGAGTAACGCCATTGACATGCACCCATGTCATTCTGCTGCCAACATCAAGTGGCCTACCAATTCAAGTTGAGAAGCAGAACGCAGACATAGAGTGTGGGCTTCAGCAGGCCAAAATGACATCTGGTAAGCACACTTTTTTGTATGTATGAGTGAGTTTTTTTTTACCCTTTTTTCCCATAGCCAAGATGGCATGTGTTAGAAGTAGAAAACAGTTAGTAGTAGTACTATGATAAGATAATAGCAGTAGACACACATGTTTCTGCTCATTCTCAGTTTGTTAATCATCCTTCCTCATGCTATCAATATAATGAATCTTTCTCTACATCTCTCTGGTCTGGTGCAGTAATGCAATTACTACACATATGCTTATTATAGGGGATGATGCTCAATGTAGTTGTCGCTGCTGGCAGTCAGTGCAGGCTCGGGTGCCGTTTCCGGAACACCACATCGTTGCGGTGCTTCTAGAGTTCCCAGCAGCATAAGAGGAGAAAAGTCGGAGCTGCAGCTGCAGTGATTTCTGAGGGAAGTGAGGAGGACAGTTCACAAACTGGGGCAAGCTGAGCGTCACTGCCACACATATGGTTCACGCATTCTCTAGAAAACAGACATTGAGTGATAATGTGGTCAGCATCCTCAATATCCCAGTGGCAGAGGTTCCAGCTGATTCCTGTGCTTGACCTGTGACTTAATAGGGAATATATAATGTATTGCAAAGTCAGTATTTTAGTGATGCCATAATTGAACTTTTGAAATAAAGCCATATCTGTTATATATTTTCCAGCGGTATGCAATGTGATATAACGAAAGCATTTTTTACAGAACAGAGCATTCTCAGTGTTCAGGCCTTTTAGTTCACCTCAAAAACAAAAAGACTTTTCAAAATTTCCCGTCACATCAAATTTTGTGGCACATGCATGAAGCATTAAATATAGATGAAAACAAAAACTAATTGCACAGTTTACATATAAATCGCGAGACGAATCTTTTAAGTCTAGTTACTCCATAATTAATCAATGTTTGTTAAATAAATACAAAAGTGCTACAGTGTCAAAATCTAAAAACTTTTTAGATCTAAACAAGGCCTCAGAATTCTATTGGAAGCAGAGTATACTTGTTCCATCAGTTGTATTTTACTAGCATAATTTAGTAGCCAATAAAAATACATGACGAACAGGTATGTTCACAATCCATATGATTATTATTACAAGAAAATGAGATGGCAGATGGTTCCAAGTTCCAACTCAACAGTCCCACTCCCACCACACCCACACCACACCTCAGGTGTTGGTGATGCTGCAGATTCAGAACTAACTGCATGCATCTACAGGATTTATCAAGTATGAAAACAATTAACCAAGTCGTACAATCGAGAAATAAATACAAAGGTTTAGGTTGGAGCCAATGGATGATGCAGGTTGGTTAATAAAATGGTTGCAGGTCGGAAACTAAATCCGCTACGTGCCTTTGAAGTCCAAAATAAAATGGTTGCAGGTCGGCCTCTTCAACGAAGAGCTGAGATAAGAAATCCTGTCCTGTGAAGAGCAACCAAAAAGCATCGCCTGTAGTTAGTCAGGTGATATACAGGCATGCGTGAGAGGAAGAAAAACAATGAGCCAGACAAAGAGAGCTTGCATTTGGCCTTCAACTTCAAGTGCTGCTGTCGCTCACATCCTCTCGTTCATCATCAAATGTGAAGTAGTCCTCAAATGCATAATATCCATACTCACACTTGATGTTGGCTACAGGTCGACCTGGGTGCATCTCTATGGCATTCCTCAACGCGGACTCTGCAGCTCTTCTGTTGGATTCCCTGGCAGCCGCGACCCCAATGCGTATGTAGATTTCCCTGAGGCCTGAGAGATGCTCGGTTCCAGTAGGTGCAGCGCCGTACCTGTCCCACCCCTTCGCATTAAAATTTAGCTGGAGCCTTTCAAGCTTGGGCATTGCCCCTGCCACAAAAGCCAGGCACGACATCCTGCTACAGCCAAATGTAAAACGCTTCAGAACAGGGAATCCACTTAGACCAATGATGATCTTGTCTTTAGGAGTTCCTCGGATGTGCAACAGCAGGTTGATAAGTGAGGGCAGCTGTGCAAGAATTCCAACATCTTCCTCAAACACTTGCTTAACATCAAGATCCAGCTCATAGAGGTTATGTTGTTGGCTGATCCATCCAGGAACCCTTGAGAACTTGGGTCCACAGAATATCTCGAGATGATGGAAAGAAGCAGATGTTGAACTCAACGCATCAAAATAGGGAAACCTGGGAGAATGAATATTCATATATAGACATTTGAGGTTGCAAAGCTTTCCAAGACAAGTCTGCAGAACTTCCCTGCCTTTCTCCATAATCTCATCAATAGCCATTTGTCTAGAATAACCAAATATTATTTCAAGACTGGTCAAATTGGTCAGTTCCCCTAGACCCTTGATACTGTTTGTTGAGTTACATAAATCGAAGCAGTGCAGAGTACGCAAGAATTTCATGTCACCGATCCCGTTTGGCAACATTGTGCCATCTGGAATAATCAGATGCAATAACTGGCTCAGATGAACTATATCCGATGGTAGTTCACGAAATGATTGTCCATTAGACAATTTTATAGTAGCATTGATTTCAAATGTTTCCAATTGCTGCATACTCCCAATTTTACTAGGTAACACCACCTTGCAACCTTCTGCTACGATCTTTAAAGATCTCAACTGAAATAGATGACGGATCTCAGTAAAATCTAGTGACAGCGTTGGATAGGACCTTACTGTAATTTCAATCCCGAGAACACGGAGATACTTGAACAGTTGAAAAGGAGGTAAATATGAAGAGGTTCCAAATATTGCCAGTGTTCTTGTTTGGGATAGCTGGACACATCCTGCAACCCTTTTACCTACTGTACCATCAAGGTTGAGAGAGAGTCGACGGATCTTGTCTTGACGTCCTGTCATGGCTCGTATATCATCTATTACAGTGACAAAATTCTCTTCTCGGGATTTATGTAGGATAAGATCAAGCATCATATCATGTACCCTGCAAGACATCACCTCACCATAATAGTTTGTATGTGCAGGCTGAATCAAACTCCTATTAATGAGCTCATTAAAATAACATTTTGCAATATCCTCAAGATCCATCCCACGAGCTTGACATATAAAACCTTCAGCTATCCACCGCCTCGTCAAATCATTCTTGTCAATTATGTAGTCCTCGGGATAAATACCCAAATATAGCATGCAAGTCTTCAAATAATGGGGAAGATGTATATAGCTAAGATTCAATATTTGTCTCATGCCTCCCAAGCTTGGGCTCATTTCAAAGTTGGAGCCCAGACAGTCCCTTACATATTCCCAGTGCTCCTTTTGTTTGCTTGGTTGACTGGCTATTAGACTAGATGTTGTGATAATTGCAAGTGGCATACCACCACATTTTTTCAAAATTTGAGCAGACACTTCCTTCAAATTTGGAGGGCAACCATCCTCTGAACCAAAAATTCTTTTGAAGAATAAGCTTCTTGAGTCCTGGTCACTAAGTGCCTTCATCTTGTAAACACATTCAATGTTCTTGGTGCAACATCCTCTAGCCACGGTTTCAATTCGTGTTGTTATTAATACTCTGCTACCATTAATGTTCTCAGGAAGAGCACATCTGATGATATCCCATGCAGAAGCATCCCAGATGTCGTCAATTACGATTAAGTACCTGACATATAAATACATATGGAGTGTGGCAACCATTAGTATAGGCAAAAAGCAAGCTCAATATAAACATCCATTAACCAGGATCTAAGAATACAATAGGGACACACATAAACTAGTCAATATTAAGAAAACAAGGTTAAAAGAAAAAATACAGATAAATCAACATGTTGAGTTTACTAGCATGCTCAACAGAATGACACGAAAATAGAACAAACTCAATAAACCATGTGTAGGATACAATTATTTCTGGGCTAGCATACCTTTGTTCTTGAAGAAAATTTTGGAGCGCACTAATGAACTCAGAATCTTCCCACAGTTCTATGTTTATGTCCTTAGAAGGTACATAGCCAACTTGAGATAGCATCGTTTTCATAATCTTCCTAATGTTTGGATTTTGGGACACAGACACAAAGGCTCGACATTGAAACTCCCCCTGGAGCTTGCGATAAATCTCATTTGCAAGTGTAGTCTTTCCTAGGCCTCCAAAGCCAAAAATAGAGAGAACCTTTAGCTCATCCTCTCCAGCCATCAATTGAATTAGTTCATCTCTGGGGCCATCCATACCAACAAGGCTTGATGCTTTCGCATACATTGCTAATAACCGAAGATCAATGGTTGTGTTAGTTGTCCTAGAGGCAACATCATTAGTCTGCTGGTACCTCTTGTGTCGCTCCCTGACCTCGACGACATGGACCTTGAGGCCTTCAAACTCTTTGGCGATGTCATGCCGAATGTTCATGGTAGTCAACAACTTTGTGCTTCTATTTATGAAACCCATGAATCCACGTGGCTTGCTGCTTGACTTGCTTTCCACACGGAGCATGAACTCACTAACACTGTCCTCAATATCATAGGACAGCTCACGTACCTCCTTGGCCCAACACTTGTCTTGCTCATCTGGCTGCTCAGTATCTGAGATCTTCTTGAGGAAGACATGCATGCTCTCAAGCTCAGCTTTGAGGAACAAGATCTGTCCCTTAGCTCCTTTGAGCAGCTTGTACTCAGCTGCGAGCAAATCACCAAGCTTCGCTATCAGGGAGCCCATAGCGCCGTGTGATGCAGTCACCACGGCAGCCATCGATGACCTTGCCTTTCCTTTCTTTGCTCGCTCTCACTTTGACAGTGCGTGGGTAGTCTACTTCTTTCCAATCCTGAAAGAAAAGAAATCAACACATTTAAAGGTTTTTCTTTATCAATCACGAGTGACAAGTCTAGTACTCATACGGACGACTCGTCAGTGCCTAGATTTGATTGAACTCTGGAGTGCAAACCGAATCAACAAGAACAAGAGGGAAGGGAGTGTGATTCATACCGTAGGGCGTAGGCAGCCAACAGGAAAGAGATCGAGAATGACAGGACTCTTGCTGTCCGGCCAAGTTTTCCTTCAACTGAAGCCTTAAGAATGACAGGACAGTGGCAGGTACAGTAGTGACAGCATGCAGGAGCGTGGGGGTGGTGGAAAGCGCAAGCTTGGGTGAATGCAATTGCGGAGGGAGGTCAGTTCTCTGGAGACTGTGAGTACTGCACTAATAAAAAGATGGAATTCTCCTAGTGTTTTTAAGTAGTAATAAAACACTACCACTAGCATGGGATCCTCACTAAGAGGAGTAAAAAAAGTTCATACTAAATTTTGAATAGAAAATCACTAGGAGAAGAAGAAAAATCTGGTTGTGCTGACGCCACTGAGTGTGTGGTTTCAAATGCTGGGGCAATGTGAGAGAACAAATGAAGAACAAGAGGATTTCCTGGATCTGCAAAGCTCAGGGTTTGATAGATAGAACTGCACAATGCAAACTCTCTCAGTTTCTCAGAAAACCACCTCTTCACTCGCAATATTTTTGGTTTCCTTTTATTTGTACACGAGTCCTTTGTATGAGGGACGGATACAATATACTAGTACAACGCACACAATACTGCACAAATGGAGCTGAACCTGCTTTATGATGGCATACTATAATTGTAGCAAGTTTGTGAATGATGGAATACAATAGTTGTAGCAGGTTTGTAAACGATGCTTGTAAACGATGCATACAATAATTGTAGCAGGTACCCAAATACACACCTACTGTTTACTTTTTAATCTGAAGACCACTTGCAGGTTTGTAAACGACGTTGCTTCGCTGCGCGCTTCAGGTCTTGGGCTGCGACCCCATGTGGCCATGCAACTGTCTAATTGTTTTGTGTTGCTTCACATGTGATTACACGTGACCATAGGGGACAGAGGGATCTGATCGAGGCCGGTCAGGGCCAGGTTTAATTAATTTCCCCAGAGATTCCTCTGGTTCTGGCAAATATTACCTAATCCTAATTAACATACTCCTTCCATATAGGATTTAGATGATAAGATTTGGGTCAAACATTGGGAATATAAATCATCAATAACTTTTAAATTGTTGAGTTTGCAAATGTGAAAATTATATGAATGTATTTGTCTTGAAAAGTACTTTCATAAAAGTATACATATATCATTTTTTCTAAACATTTTTTATAAAAATAAGAGGTAAAAGTTGCGTTTTGGAGATCGTATCACTGTCATAAACGACATATAAATCTTATACTGAGCACTACAGGAAACCAGTACTTTGCCGAGTGTGCCCTCTTTGCCGAGTGGCAAAAATCGCACACTCGGCAAAGAGGCTCTTTGCCGAGTGCCTGCCCACGTGGCACTCGGCAAAGCATAAACACTAGGCAAACCACTCTTTGC
>Ga0182004_10001779_pt1 | contig 16232 bp, 21 predicted proteins | sample Sormic07211540_1_FD_120479 | JGI IMG/M metagenome (GOLD analysis project Ga0182004, IMG submission 120479) | Endophyte microbial communities from Sorghum bicolor roots, Mead, Nebraska, USA - 072115-40_1 MetaG | ecosystem: Host-associated > Plants > Roots > Unclassified | place: USA: Nebraska...
AAAACTAAAAAACAATTGCTTCCCACAGAAAGAATAACGTCATTAAATCCTAGAATAAATCTAGAAAAATGTGAGCACCCGTCACTACCGGACATAGCTTCTTTGCCAAGTGCGACAAAGGCCACTTTGCACTCGGCAAATAACACACAGCAATTTTCTCATTGGCAAAATCGTCTTTATCGAATGTTATTTTTCTTACACTAGGCAAAACCTTTGTCGAGAAAAAACAAAAAATAGGAATATTGTTCGTGGGAGGTCCCCACTGCGCGTGCCCGCTTGGCACTCGATATACGACTCGTAGGATTTGAACCATGACCGATACACGGCTCGTAGGATTTGAACCCATGACCTCCTTCTCGCATGTCTTCCTCCCTAACCACTGCACCGTACTATCAATTATGTCTATATTGCATTTTGGTTCCTCATATATTATACAAAACCACATGTAAATTGATTTTTTGAGGCCCTAAACAATTTCAAATCAAAAACTTATCAACTATAAAGTTTTATAACTTTTCTAGATCTATAATTTTTATTTACAGAGTTTCTCCATCTGAGGTCTTTTATAAATTTTGAATTTTAAATTTAAGAAATTCAAACGTAGTTTCTGCATGACAAGATGATTTCAAATAAAAAAATGTCAACTACAAAGTTTCATAACTTTTCGAGATCTATAAAGTTTATTTGGAGAGTTTTTCCATCTGAGATTGTTTGAAAAATTCGAATTTTCAAATTTTCAAATAAGACGCAGTTTTGCATGACACGATGAACTCAAATGAAAAAGTTGTCAACTACAAATTTTTATAACTTCTCAAGATCTACAAAGTTTATTTAGGTTGTTTGGTCATTTTTTCATCCTACATGGCGATTCTAACATTTTTCATAAAATTTATATATCTCTCTTGTAGTTTCATAAATTATAAGAGAGATGAAAAATTTATGAACAAATTTATTTTCACTTTATCAAATAAAGAAATGACCAAAATAAAGGTTGTAGATCTTGAGAAGTTATATAAGTTTGTAGTTGAAAGCTTTTTTATTTGAATTCGTTTAGGGCTTCAAAATTTAATTTGAAATTTTCTTTGTAGATTGTTTTTTGGCACTCGGCAAACCATTTAACACTCGGCAAAGAGTCGGATACCGGTAGTGCATGGCGACTTGGACCGTATGGGCAGGTTCTCCCAGAAAAAAACTTATTAACCAACTCAGTTTGCCTACAAATCAATTTGTAACGACCGTTCAAAATCTAAGTGTCTTTAGAAATGGTTTTCCAGAAATCACAAATTGCTTTTCAATCTAGGTATAGGCCTCCACCACACAGCACCACAAGTTATAGATACATTCTTTTTATTGGATTTTGAAAATAATATTTGATACCCTAAACGAATTAAAATAAAAATATTTCAACTTGAAAGTTATAGATATCGTCGAGTGCTATGACTTTGGTGTCGGTCTTTCTCCATCGGAAATCATTCCAAAATTTAAAATTTTAAAATATAAAAAATTCAATAGAATTTTATTCGGATAAATAATTTTAAATAAAATGTGGTCAACTACAAAGCTATATAGCTCTTTGAGATCTACAACTTTATTTTTTATTGTTTTATCATCCGAGGTTGTTCGAAGATTTTAAATTTCAAAATACAAGAACTTCAAACTGAATAAAAATATTGTCAATTGCAATGTTATATACCTTTTTGAGATCAATAAATTTGGTTTTGGTCATTTTTCCATCCAAGGTCATTTAAAAATTTTGAATTTTAAAATATAAAAACTTCAAATAAAATTTGTGGGATCCAAATGATTTCAAACAAAAAAACACCACTATAATGTTGTAGATATCTTAGACATAAATAAAGTTTATCTTCATCTGACTTCGTTTGAAAATATTATATATTTTAGTGTGCTACACCTATTTTTAAGCGGCTCTAGATCTGGCCACATCTACAAATCATTTTTTTGTGATGGCTCTAGATCCCATCGCTGATAAAGATAGGGCATTTCTAGAGAAAATATCAGCCACCTACAAAAGTAGATTTCTAGAGGTGAGCCATTTCGAAAAATAATTTTATAGGCGGTTTTAGATAGAGCCACCATACTAAAAAAAATAGAGACGTTGCTAGCGAGCTGTTGTTGCATGATTGGCTCATCAACTGTTAATCATCTGGTTGGATTAAATGGGTCAAGGGTTTCTTTGAAACGCGGGAGAATTTTCCTATTTTGTGTTTTCCTAAAATGATTCCTATAAAATTCCTGATCCCTATGAAATTCTTCCGTTCCAAACAAATTTTAAGCCTAAACCTTTGAGTCAACCTTTTTGATACTACCGAGGTAAATATATTTAGCCTAAGTTAGTTATTTTGTTTGTATATCTCTGTGTGGGCATTGTTTGAGTGGATGACCAAGGTTCGTTCACGTATAATTTCTAGATGAACATAGAAATGTTACATGGTGTCCTTTTTTCACGTAATACCTGTGAGATGTTACATGACGTACTTTTTCATCTTTTAAACAATACTTACGAGAATGGTGTATCATAGGTTGTTCATGTAGTATCTGTGAGATGTTCTGCGATGTATTTTGATTGTCCCAACAGAATCCAGGAGATTCTCTTTTTCCTACTATTGGACATGAATATTATAAAATATCATTCACACAAATCTAAAATTTATATTATCCTAAATCTGAAATATTGGTCTACTCTTATAAACACCAAACATTTCCTTACCTTATGAAGGTGGAACAATTTGTCCTTAACTTACAGTGTGTTTTGTTTCCCATAAAATGCAAAATACAAAATGCCAACTACTCCCTCTATGCCAAATTATAAGACGTTTGACTTTTTAATCCTAAGTTTGACCATTCGTCTTATTCAAAAAATTTATACAAAAATAGTCAAATTTAAGTCATTATTGAAGAACTTTGATTAATAAACCAAGACACGACAAAAGAAGTGATATTTTGCATAAAATTTTGAATAAGACGAGTGGTCAAAATTGGTGACAAAAAAAGTCAAACGTCTTATAATTTAGGATGAATTAAGTGCTTTTGAATGATGGAATACAAAATGCCAAAAAAATTAGAGTTATATTTAGTTCCATTCAAAATACAGAATTATTGCCCTTATGAAGGCCTCTTGGGGCTTTTTTTTTTGCCTCTTGAGGCCAAAATCAAAAATGAAGAATAGCATCCTTTTTACCAAAAAAAAATTTGCATGGTATTTAGTTCTATTATACAAAATGATGAACCAAAACCTAAATTTTTTGAGACGAAAGAGGAACTAAACAGGCTCTTAGAACATTGTACATCCTTAACAAAAATAAAATATTATATCGTTATAAGAATATTCTTCAATAAAAAATATCTATATATACATAAGTGGAGCCTTGCGTGAAGAATTTATTATAAAAATACATTTGCAATCCAAATCCAAATTTAATTGAATCTTTAGCCTAAAATCTATGTTTTTTAATTTACTTATATTACTAAATATCGTTCACATAAATCTAAAAGTTATGCAGTCCTAAACCTGAAATATTGGTCCTAAACATCGAACATTTCCTTACCTTATGAAGGTGGAACATTTTGTCCTTAACTTAGAACATTGTATGTGCTTAACAAAACAAAAATATTATATATTTATTATGAGAAAAGTATTCTTTAAAAATTTTATCTAAATATACTTAAGTGGAGTCTTGCTTTGAAGGATTTTTATAAAAATACAATGGTGCTTCCAATTTTAATTCAAATATTTAGCATGTAAACTAAGATTTTTAATTTTTTATATATAAAAATATGACGTCTAGCTCCGGGCAAAAAAAAACATGACATTGCGTCCAAGAGTCTTTCTTAAAGTCATTCTTTAAACTCTCATCTCATTTGGAGAGCCATTTAAATATAATTTTTTTTCTCCAAGTGTCTAGCTTCAATCATAATAAACTGTTTGGTACTGTAGCTGTAGTAAACTAGAAACAGCTCTGGCTTCAATCAGCCGAAAATGAACTTAACGACTAGATGAGCTGGTGAAGATTTCTGAAACTGGCTGCTGCTATTGTAGAGGAGCTGAAACCCTAATAGTTTGCTACAGTGGAGGCGGCAAGCTTGAGCCCCTAGTAGGAAGATTTTACTCCAACGCAGCTGAATCCATTGCTGTGCTGCAGGCACCTCTGAACACATGTTGGCTTGGTTCACAGCCGTGAGTGGAAGCATAAGTCCAGTGCTTATCTACTTAGGATATTTATCTAGAGTAGTTGGTGGCTGCTGTGTCAGCATCTTATCTTTATAGCATCTACTTTAGCATTTTAGAATATACTATAATCCTCTTAAGGACCAAGCAAGCTATCCTATATGTATCCTCAACCTGCCATAGTTGTGGTCAGGCTAATGGAATGGAAAAACTAGCCTCAAATCCTGATTTGTCTCCAACAATTGGTATCTAGAGCCTAGTCTCTTCCCTGGGGTTTTTCCCTCTACCAATCCTCAACCCGTAGCCATGTCCCGTCCCAATCGCTCCCCTTCCCTCTCCTCCCACGGCTCCACTGCTTCCAGCGGACGGAGGAGGATGTCCCTGTCGACTGCGGCTGCGTTGGACGCGGCAGAGGGGCGCGAGCATGAGACACAGGAGCGGGCAACTGCTCGAGCACAGCGGCTGGCTGCCGCCGAGCTGGTAGCAGCGCGGGCAACCGAGGAGGCCGCGGCTGCTGCGGCTCGAGCAGCGACAGCACAGACAGCTGCCCTGCGCGCGCAAGCAGAGGCGTCTTCGTCCACAAGCGGGCTGAGGAGGCGGAGCAGGAGGACACGAGCGTGCGGGGCGAGCATCTGGACGCCCAACACGGGCGTAGCTTCGCAGGCGGCCTAGACGCAGGACGCAGGCGCGGCTTCTACAACGATGGCCTACGCGTGGATTAGGTCAACCGCGAATAGGCGGATGTGGGCGCGCGCGACAGTCTATGGGGACATGACGCAGATGCAGACCGGCTCATGGAAGAGCGCATCTTCGACCGTGGAGGACGCAGCATCGACGACCTGCGCGGACACGGGTGCAACCGAGACCTGCACGTGGTTCTACGAGGCGCAGGGGATCGGCGCGGCCTCAACAACGGCCTGGAGGACCTGCACGGCTTTGACGTCCCAGGCGGACACGACCACGTGGGTGACCTGGACGCAGGAGCACGAGCTGACGCATGCCGCGACACGAATGTGGGCCCACGTGGCTTCAACGGACATGAGGCAAGGAACCGACGCGATGCTAGAGCCTAGCTGGAGCGTGATCCGTGCCATGATCCTCAGATCGACCGTGCCCTGGAGGCCCAGCGACTCCAGGAGCAGACAGCGACGCTGGAGGCACGACGCAACTTCGACCGGGTGTATGGCGGACGGGACGCTGGTGCGTGGAGCCCTCACAGGCGGCGTGCCTCCTCTTCACCAGATCAGTGCCATGGTCGCCGTGGTCGGCCCGACTCCTTCCCCGTCATGCATACCGTCGTCAAGGATGCCTGTGGTGGATGGCCCATGCTCACCAAGACCAACTACACTGAGTGGTCCATGGTGATGAAGGTCAAGATGCAAGCGCGACACATGTGGGATGCAGTTCGGTACAGCGACGTCGACTTCAGCGAAGATCGGCAGACGCTTGAGGCGCTTCTTGCTACTGTTTCAACGGCGATGCAATCCTCCATAGCGAACAAGTGGACCGCCAAGGACGCCTGGGACGCCATCGCCTCCGCATGCATCGACAGCAATCGCGCCCGTAGGTCGACACTTCAGAACCTGCTTTAGGAGTGGCAAAACTTGGCTTTCAAGCCGGGTGAGGACATCGACGATTTCGTTCTCCACCTCAACTCCCTGCAGCAGCAGTTGGCGCGGTTCAGCGACACTAGCATCGACAAGGAGAGAGTCGTGGAAAAGCTCCTTCATGTCGTCCCCAAGAAGTACATGCAGCTGGCTCTGTCGATCGAGACACTGCTGGACTTCACCGAGCTCACGATCGAGGAGGTGATGGGTTGCCTTAAGGCCGTCGACAACCGCGAGCTCCCTCAGAGCCGGTCACCATCGGTGGCAAGCTTCTCTTCACCGAGGAGCAGTGGCTCGCCCGCCAGCGCGAGCGGAAGAAGAGAGAGACCTTAGGTTCTTCGACTTCGTGGTTGTTGAGCAGCCGCAAGCGTCGACCGCGCAAGCGGGACAAGGCATGTGGTGTCGCTCCCGGCGGTGCCGGTGTTGAGCGCAAGGCTACCAGCGATGACATATGCAATAACTACGAGAGGACCGACCACTAGGCCAAGGACGGTTGGCACGCGAAGCGCGGCGATCAGGCACATGTCACACAAGCGTAGGAGGGTGACGAGGCGGCTCTGTTCTTCGTACATGGGAGCATCGAGCCGCACTCCTCTCCCATGCTGACAGCCGCTGCGCTCCACCTCGATGAGTTGCGGGCCCATGTCATCCTCAACAATGGGTCCATCAGCGACGACAAGATCGACGAGTAGTGCCTCAACACCGGCGCCACTCAGCACATGACCAGGCGGCGAGAGTTCTTCTCTAAGCTTGATCCCGGTGTTCGAGACTCCGTCAAGTTTGGGGATGCCTCCGTCGTGGAGATCAAGGGCATTGGCTCCGTCGTCTTCATCGCCAAGACCGATGAGCACCGACTGCTCACCGGTGTCTACTACATTCCCACGCTGAGGAACTCCATCATCAGCTTGGGACAACTAGATGAGAATGGCTTGCACGTGGAGATCGAGGCTTGTGAATCTAGGATCACCATTGTCGCCTTCTCACCAAGGTGAACAGAGGTGCCAATCGCCTCTACATCCTCCATGTACAGGTGGCGCAGCCCACGTGCCTTGCAGCCCGCTACGACAACGCTTGGCGGTGGCATGAGCGCTTTGGGGACCCCAACTTCGAGGCCCTAAAGCAGCTCGACAACAAGGAGATGGTGTAGGGCATGCCACGACGAGCACGTGGAACAGTTCGGCGACACCTGCGTCCTCACCAAGCAGTGGCGGCTCCCCTTCTCTCGCCAAGCAAGCTTCCGCGCTAAGCAGAAGCTAGAGCTCATGCATGGTGACCTCTACGGTCCCATGACACTAGCTACACCTGGAGGTCGGCGCTTCTTCCTGCTACTTGTCGATGATGTGTCCCGCTACATGTGGGCAGTCCTGCTCGACACTAAGAGCGGACGCCATCAAGTTGATGTGGAGGAGTGCGGCCGCAAGCTTCTTGTGTTTCGCACTAACAACGGCGGCGAGTTCAAGACGGCTAAGTTCACGGCGTACTGCGTCGATGAGGGGATCCAGCGCCACTTCTCTATGCGGTACACTCCACAGCAGAACGATGTCGTGGAGTGCCGCAACCAAACGGTGGTGACCACCGCTCGCGCCCTCCTCAAGCAGAGAGGGATGCCGACCATCTACTGGTGAGAGGCGGTGATGACTGTCGTTCATCTCCTCAACCGCTCGCCCACTAAGGCATTTGATGGCAAGACATCGTGCGAGGCTTGGCATGGGCACAAGCCTATGGCGAGCCACCTCCGCATGTTCGGCTACCCCCGCCTACGCCAAGGAGCTCAACCACGTCGGCAAGCTCGATGATAGGAGCATGCCAGGAGTCTTCATCGGCTACACGGAGGGCATCAAGACCTACCGCATCCTTGACCCTATGACACAGCGCGTCTGCATCTTTCGGGACATCGTGTTCGATGAAGGGCGAGACTAGGTGTGGGACAAGGCGGTGGACGATGCCTTGACTTCAACTCTCAGAGACTTCGTCGTCGACTATGTCCACTTCGAGGGAGCCGAGGGAGCTAGCAGCTCATCCTCACCGAGCTTGTCCACCTCGGCACTCGGCCCACCATCAGCTTCGGCGAGTCCTCTACCGTCGACAACACCAGCCACCACCAGCTATGCCCCTCTCTCCAACATCGACGGCGCCCCACTCTCCTACATCAGCTCCGCACACTCCCACACTGGCACCAGCTCCTACACCTTTGGGATCGGCGCCGACAGCTTCAGTCTGTGATGAGCAGCGCACGATGCAGTTTGCCACTCCGCTGTCCAACTACGACGATCGCGTCGATGCATACCATGACGACGAGCCTCTGCGCTACCGCACCTTGGACAATATCTTCGGTGATCAGTCCGGCCTTGGACTGGTGATCCATGACTTCGAGGCGGAGCTGCACCTGGCACACGACGACAGCAAGCCCCGCTCCTTCGCCGAGGCAGAGGGAGACACGGCATGGCGCATTGCAATGCAGCAGGAGATGGATGCGGTCGAGCAGAACCGGACGTGGTAGTTGGCGGATCTTCCTGCCGGTCACCGCGCCATCACCCTTAAGTGGGTCTACAAGCTCAAGAAGGATGAGGCTAGGGCGGTGATCAAGCACAAGGCACATTTGGTGGCACGCGGGTTCGTCCAGCAGGAGGGAGTCGACTTTGACAACGCCTTTGCGCCCGTCGCGTGGATAGAGTCCGTTCGTCTCCTCCTCGCACTAGCGACCCAGGAGGGTTGGCGACATGGACGTCAAGTCCGCCTTCCTCAATGTTGACCTGAAGGAGGTCTACATCCACCGGCCACCGAGATTCATCATCCCCAACAAGGAGAACAAGGTTCTTCACCTGCACAAGGCCCTCTACGGCTTGCGGCAGGCGCCCCGAGCTTGGAACGCCAAGCTGGACTCCACCCTCAAGCAAATGGGGTTCCAACAAAGTCCTCATGAAGCTATTGTCTACCGACGGGGCAAGGATGGCAATGCCCTATTGGTAGGCGTCTACGTCAACGACTTGGTGATCACCGGCACCAAGGAGGCAGAGGTGCAGGCGTTCAAGGAGGAGATGAAGGCAACCTTCCAGATGAGTGACTTGGGCCTCCTCTCCTTCTACTTGGGGATCGAGGTCCACTAGGATAGCTTCGACATCTCCCTTCACCAGACCACCTACGCCAAGCGCATCGTCGAGTTGGGCGACCTCACCGGCTACAACCCAGCCTACACTCCTATGGAAGAGAGGCTGAAGCTAAGCCGCGACAGCACGACCAAGGAGGTTGATGCCACACAGTACCGGCGCATTGTGGGTAGCCTTCACTACCTTGTCCACACGCGGCCGGACTTAGCATTCGTTGTTGGTTATGTTAGCGCTTCACGCAGCGACCGATGACAAAGCACCTGCAAGCTGTCAAGAGGATCCTCCGCTACGTCGAGGACACCACCGAGGCACCGACTATGGCTTGCACTACCCGAGGTGTACCGGTGCGTGTACCGGTGTGGAACACTTCATCGGGTACAGCGACAACGACCTCGCTAGCGACATTGACACAAGCAAGAGCACAAGCGGTCTGATTAGCTGGCAGTCACTCAAGCAGCAAGTGGTGGCTTTGTCCAGTTGCGAAGCGGAGTACATCACAGCCACAACCGCTTCGACTCAAGCTCTCTGGTTGGCTCGGTTGTTCGGCGATCTCCTAGGCAGAGACGCTAAAGCATTGGAGCTCAGGGTGGACAGCAAGTCCACCTTGGCCTTGGCGAAGAACCCCCATGAGCGCAGCAAACATATCTGCATCAAGTTTCACTTCATTAGAAGCTGTTTGGATGAGGGGAGCATCAAGGCAAGCTACATCAACACCTAGGATCAGCTCGCCAACCTTCTCACCAAGTCCCTTGAACGGGTCAAGTTCCAGGAGCTTCGCGCCAAGATTGAAATGGTGCAAATTCCCTAGAAGACGCCACACAAGACTTAGGGCGGGGGGGAGAGAACGAAAGCATAAGTCCAGACTTTATCTACTTAGGATATTTATCTAGAGTAGCTGGTAGCTACTATTTCAACACCTTATCTTTATAACATCTACTTTAGCATCTTTAGAATATGTTGTAATCCTTTCTTAAGGAACAAGCAAGCTACCCTATATGTATCCCAACCTACCATAGTTGTGGTCAGGCTAATGGAATGACAAAACTAGCCCCAAATCCTGATTTGTGTCCAACAGTGAGTCGTAACGCGAGCCAAACTTTATGTGTCCGTCCGTCTCATGAGAAAGCATGTATATACACAAAACCACCCGAGGGGGTAAATAAGTGACACTAGATGATGACTCTTGTGTCAAAACTGCAGAATCTATACCACTCACTATCTTTTCAGTTTTTCATACACACAAAAACGGGGAGAGGGAAAGCAAAACAAATCAAAATGAGGGAAAAAAGGAAATAAATATTCGAGGGCAACACAGTAAAAACCTCGATCTACTTTATTCTGTTTTTACGAGAATACAAATCACTCACCATGTATCACTGTATATTGAATAGCTGCTCACTTTTCTTCATCTCTAGTTGAGCTGAAACATCACCCCGTTACACCCGGAGAAAATGTTGTACTCCTTGACGTTGGTCTCCTCCCTCGAGCACGGCTGGGCTCGAGCTATCTGAGCTGGTGCCGGTGCCGTTGAAGGCATCGCTCCACTTTGCTCTTCTTTGGATGTTGCCAGGGAGGGAGCGGCAATCGGCAGGTTGAACTGGAACAAGGAGAAGGGTGTGCTGTCTGTGTCATCACCTTTATGTTTGACGGTGTTGTCTTCTGCACAGCTGGTCTCAGGGACCGACACTGCCTGTTTTAGTTTAGGAAAGAGGGCAGGGCTCTGCTGCCTCTCTTGATTTATCACCACTGGCACTCCGCTTCTACACAGCGGGGTCAGTGGTGGCACTGGCACGGCATGGAAGCTCACTGGGGTCTTGTGAACTGGTTGTGAAGGCAGAAAACCAAATTCAGGGCCAGTGTAAGGATGGATGTTATTGCTGTACTGCATTGGGAAGTCAACACACTGGTTGCCAGTGACTCCATATCCAACAGGGGCCATAGGGCCAGGGTAGAAGTGACCAGGCTGAGGATATGGCAAGTACCCATTTGTTGGAACTGCCAAGGGGTGATTGTGGAACCCCATGAATGGTGACGAGTATGGTGGTGCATGGACCTTCTGTTGGTGCAACATCTGGTCCTGTAAAGGGCCCACCGTAAATCCAAATTGGTTGCCATTAGGAGGGTTCAAGCCTTTCGGTTGGTACTCCCTGAAACCATTTCCTGCACACATCTCGAGTAATGAACGAGAAACATTCTTTGCTGGTGGATCGCCTGGGCTGCTATTGTTTCTGTCTGAAGACTCTTCTGAGTCAGATGTAGATGAAGACTCTACATTCTGAGCACTCAGTGAGGTCATGCTGCTCATGCTGCTATCTCTGTCTCCCTCACTTAGACACGAGGAGCTGTCCGAACTGGTTAAGTTTGTTGTCCTACCAGTGTCTTTTGTCAAGCAGCAAGTTGGCTTATCCACGCATTTAGATCCATCGCTGCAAGCAGACTGATTCTTCTCACCTTGTCTGCATGGTTGATCTGTGTCTGACTTACAGGCTTCTGCAGATATCTCAGAACAGATTTCAGCAAGTGTTTCACACACTACCTCAAGCTTTTCACATTCACTGATATCCTTTGAGCATTCCACTTGATCTGAACCATCAGCAGGCCCAGTAGCACTATTCCCATTCCCTATCTTCTTTCTTGCATCCATTGGCTCCCATACTTGCTTTGGACCTGGGCTCTTGTTTGGTGTACCACCAACACGTCCTCCATTTGACACAGCGAAGCTATCCAGAGGATAGCACCTGCGGTATTGCAACCTGGGTTTCTCAGCCACTGTTTTCCTGGACATCTTTGTATCCCTACTTGATCTAGTTGCTGTGGAAAAATATCTGTAGTCTTCTTGATGGCCACAGCTGCAGGGGTTGTACCTGTCTCTTGTTCGGTTATTTGCATTAAATACAGCATTGTAATTTCTAGTGTTATTTCTGATCCTCTCCCTAGACTGCCATTGAGTATCTCCAGAGTCATCACGGCAATCCTCATACCAATAACTAGCATCTTTATCTTGAGGGAAGTCTCTTCTAAATCTCAGGTTTCTTGATGATTTTGACTCATCACATGCAAATGAGCCATCACAATCTGAGGGAACAAATTCTGCTGTTGCACTGCATTCATGCTCATTGCTTCGTTCATCACTGTCCTTGCTTGAAGATTGATCAGCAGAGGAATCAGGATAGTGTTCCCTGACCACAACATTGTCTTCCTCTTCAATATCTGAATATCTCAAGTCCAGAACATCCTGAGACTCATTATCATTTGGTGCTGCTTGGTTGCACAGAGAAAATGGTGAAAGATCATCTGATTTTTTTGACCGAACCAGTGTTTTTTCCTTATCTCTGTCCTTTCCTTTCAGCCTCTCTTTTCTTCTATTCTTTTTTTCTCTTTCTTTTGTTCTCCTCCTCTCCCTGCGCTCCTCTTCTTCACGTTTTTCTTTCTCTTCTTCCTCAAGAAGCTTGGTCTGCAAGAGTAAATCCATGTTAGCATCCATCACAAAAGGTTAAGCAAATAATCCACAATTCCACATCAATATCTTTTATAACTAGGGCAATTTATGTGTATGCCATTTCGATGTGCTTGCTTTGCTTGTGTCATCCAGACTTGCTATTTGCGTATACAGCACTGGAATTTGTGTGCTCCAATTAAACCACCAGTGGCCTTGGTGTGTGTGCCACTAGCCAGTGACATTCATAAACTCAAACAGCACACACACAAATCATCTCACATACAGACAAATAATAGATTCAAAGATGGCAGATAAGCAAAACAGCAAACTCCCAGTGGCATATCATGGTATCAAATAATCATTATACTGCTCTCAAGGTATCAAATACCTGTTTTTCCAATGTAATTATTTCCTTGCAAGCAACATGAACCCTTTCTTCTAACAGTTTTAGAGCAAGGGACACGAAAACACTATGTGCATTTTGCCGCGCTGTGCCTTCTCTGAAAGCCTTCTCAACCTGTAAAACACACCAACAATTCGCAAGAGATTACTGCTTTGATCTAATTTCTCAAAGATCAATCAACTGGATAGTAGTAAGCACAACTGCTCTGCAGATAATGCTGACTGTATATAATCTTTCGTACAATTAATAAATATCAAGTATGCTGATAAGTGGTAGCATACCCATAAATAGTTACAGTTTAAAAGGGTAATACTGTTTCGGTTGTACTGGCTATTTTAAAAAGAAAACAATACATACTAATTACAGAATGACGTCAACAAAAGAGATATTCAGTGTGCCATATCCAAAAAAAAAAGTTTCTTCTTCCAACAGGTTGATGTATGAAAGTGAAGACACTCCAGGGTAACACTGTGACACTGAGAAAGCACAAAATGACCATTTTCACTTCATTGAATAATAGTAGACAAACTTTTGTTCTTCAATAACACTTAAGTATGAGCTTTTACTTTCGCAACAGTTGATTCAGTACTATGTATCCAGTGGCATAACTACCTGTTCTTTGAAGATCACTGCAGCAGCATCCAGGAGAAATTCTCTTGCAAGTTCAGGGCTCTTAGCATGCTTCTGTGGATGAGCGATATCACCATCAGGGTCATTGCTGTCTCTGTCCACTACATCATCTTCCTGCTCATGAGTATGTCACTGAATCAGGTTATATGAATTCCAAGAGCCATGCTTGTTCAAGTGCTGAATAACAAAGATTCTGATCATGTTTGATGTTAATGATTTAAATATAAGCCACTTACGTCCTCTTCCTCTGCTTCTTCAGCATGCTCAAAGAAACTTCTAATACTTTCACCTTTGGTAATTGTCACAAATCCATCCCCGACAATTAGCCTCCTGTGAACACATGACTGGCCCTTCAAGGCATGGGCCTTCACACAGAATTCTGTACAGCGGCCATCCAGCCTCCATGCTCTCAGTGTAACAAAATAGTCTTCAAACTGATCAAGATCAAGGCCTTTCCTGTGGACTTGCCCATTCATGCCCACATTTTCAAAGTTTAGAATATCAGATTTTCCTTCATCTGTTCCAATAGCCCACTCGAAATGATGGTAAATTCCATCTTGCTCCAATAAAGATTGATGCCAATCAACAAGAATAGCATCCTCAAACATCTGCAAATATACAAATAAAAAAGTCAACATGCTAACTAGGCAATGTGAATGCAAGATCCTTAACTCTTATTGCTTTTATAGGGAATTTTTCCATATGATATTACCGAAACAGGATGCATGCCCCCAAAGAAAAAAGACAAACAAACATGAGCTAGCAGATAGGAATGATGACAATGAATAGTATCCTCACCTCACACTTAAATGCGGTATCTGCAACACAAAACCAACCAGTGCAGCGAGGTTCCCTTCGCATGCGCTTTAGTTCCTTGAGCTCCTTGAATTCACGAATAACATTCCTTCTGCAGTCTCTGCAGAATCTCTTGCTGTCAAACCTGCACAGGAATTTCATCCAAAACAGTTAGTAAACCATTTAGACATTGACTGAAAATGCATCCATATCCCTACAGGACATCTCATCAAAAGGTTGCATGGGATAACAAAGGTAGAATCACGATACGGTCACTACTCATTACATTTCAGATTGTAGGCTTTTTTGACATTTAAGTATCAGGCAGAATGGTGCAAAGCATAAAAACATTAGAACGAGTATGCTGCAACAGCTTTACAGCATAGCTTTACTGTCATTACCAGTTTCAAGACGAAGGTGATGCATTATAAGAAATAAAATAAAAAGTGGATTTTTATAATGGATTTACCCAGGTTAGAAAAGCAATATGTATCTGTGGATTTATAAATATATAATTGTTGCTATCATCAGGCCCACTGACAATGTAGAATTGTACTAGATTGTTGGCCGCAGTCTCTGAGTATTAGTAGAATCAGCAAATGTTATGTATGGTATTTCAATATTTCATATACCTCAGGATATTTTCTGTTAGCATCAAGAAGCAAATCAACTCATCATCTTACAAAGCAACAAATTAGTAAGTAATGCTAATAACAATTCATGTACATTTAGAAGCTATTCCCTATCAATATCTCATTCTTGTTCATGATAGCACACCACTTAGGGATGCAAGTGGTTTGTCTGCACACCCACAAATAGGTCATTTTAAACGATTAACAGAAACCAACTTAGAATGACCAATTTGTGGGTTCCGAGACAAACCCACTTGTATCCCTGAATCCCTTGCAGCCTTGATAGTACTTGTCACAGTAATTTAGTTAAAAATAGTATAAACATAAGCACCTTTTATACTCACCTGTGCATTAGTCTTTCTATGAAGTCCTCTTCTTTCATCCTTAAAAGAGATGATCTAGTTTCTTCACCTAGAGCTGACCAAAAATCCACCAGAGTATCACAAGAAAGGCGTGCAGTATGCAAAGCACAAGTATCCCGTGTTCCATGGCCCCTGCCATAGTTAGGTATCACTGGGCTAATCCATCCTCTGCCACCGCCACCACATGCATCAGGGTAAAGCATCTCACGTTCACGTTCTCTCGCACGTGCATTGTCAAATACCTAGTCAAAAACAATGTGGAGTACATTGGAGTAAGAACTCTAGACTGGTTAAAGAACAACTTCAGAGAAGGAATGCCACAGAAAGATGCCAAAACAGACAATCGGGGAGCACATAAAAATATCAAGGAAGAAGCTCATGATGTAGAAAAGGAAGATAAAGAAAACAAAGGCTACTGTTTCAGGCGTACATTCTGGATCACATGAAGAGATTTTGCATTTATGAAGCAATCAAGAAGAGTTAGGATGCCATCCTTTGTTGTCGAAAGGCCTCCCCAAGGATGAACTGAAGGGTCCTGAACTTCTTCTGCTTCAACTTCCTGAATCCTTGGCTCACATGAACCTTCATGAAGCAGTGACTTCCCATACATGACTATTTGTGTGAAACTTTCCAAAAGCAGCCCATTACACCTTGAACAGTACAGATTCTTGCGAGCATGCTCAATAAGGGTCTGTTTATCAAGTCTTAGCAGCTCGTGTCGTGCACGAGGTGACAGGGCACTCCAAAACTGGAACAAATTGAATTCACAGGAATAAAATATCAGTTACAGTATTCAATTCTGATGTTGAAAACTGACAGTTCTGATGGTATGCATAAAAAAATTATTGCACATCTCAGGGCTGAAGAAAGCAGATAGTGCATTCAAGAAGTCAGCCGCAATCAGTTGATCAATTCAATATACAGAATCATGCCAATCATGAGCTCTCTCTGAGAAAATGTGAAAGTAAGATACATTGACAAAAAACCAAAAACCAACACCCCCCCCAAAACAAAAAAAAAAAAAAAAAAAAAAAAAAAAAAAAAAAAAAAAAAAAAAAAAAAAAAAAAAAA
>Ga0182004_10001780_pt1 | contig 16226 bp, 8 predicted proteins | sample Sormic07211540_1_FD_120479 | JGI IMG/M metagenome (GOLD analysis project Ga0182004, IMG submission 120479) | Endophyte microbial communities from Sorghum bicolor roots, Mead, Nebraska, USA - 072115-40_1 MetaG | ecosystem: Host-associated > Plants > Roots > Unclassified | place: USA: Nebraska...
CCAATCTCACAAAGATGTTTAATCTATGAAGGAGATGAGTGGGAGGTGTTTGCTTAGGCTCACAAGGATGTCTAGTAGTCAAGAATGCCAAGAGTGTGAGCCCCAAGCCGGCCAAACACGTATAAATAGCCCCTCAAACAAATAGAGCCGTTGGCTCTTTCACTGGGCAAAACTCGGGGTCACCGGACGCTCTTAAAGGGGCACCGGATGCTCAACACTTGCGTCCGGTGCTCCAACGTCAGCCACATGTCGCCCTTTGAAACGCTCGTGTCAGAGTCTAACGGTAACCTGCAGAGCACCGGACGCTGAGCAGGTTGGCACCGGACGCGTCCGGTGCACACCGGACTCATGCGCAGAGAGTTCCGCAAACCGGCAGGTCACCGGACGCTAAGCACCGGTAGCGTCCGGTGCTCACCGGACCCATGCGCAGAGAGGGTCGCAAAACGCCCGCACACCAGACGCGCACCACCGGACGCTCAAGCCATCGTCCGGTGCCTATCGTCCGGTGCCTTACCCTAGCTGGGCCAGGCACTGTCTGCACCGGACGCTCAGACTCAGCGTCCGGTGCTCCAAAAGCCAGCGTCCGGTGAGTGTTTTCTCAGCGAGAAACACTCCCGCGACTTCTCCAAAATTCCCACCGGCGCAAAAGAAAATATGCACTTCATTTTCTCGAAAAGCGCCGAATCCCGCCTCGCAAGCTCGGCGGGAGGGAGAGAGGAACCCATCCTCTCTCTACCTTCCAAGCTCGGCGGGAGGCAGATACGCCTATCACTAACTTGTCCCCATAGCCTGCCCCCATACACTTGGCGTCAATACGTATGATAGTGCAACAACACCAAACATACTGCTACAACAATAGGTTGAAGTAGCTAAAACACTATAAACATAGTATTACAACAAACAATGAACAACTGCTACAACAGTACACAAACAACTGCTGCAACATACAAATTAAAGTATTGGATGGAACAACTGAAACACCATGAACATAGTATTACAATAACAACGAACTACTATTGCAGCAACATATAACAACTAATACAACAACATAGATTGAAGCATTGGATGGAGCAACCGAAACACCCTGGACATAGTATTGCAACAACACCGAACAACTGTTGCAACAACATGCAACAACTAATACAATAGTGCAGATTGAAGCATTGGATGGAGCAACTGAAACACCATGGACATAGTACACAACAACACCGAACAACTACAGTAACAACATGAAACAAACTACTACAACATGCAGATTGAAGCAACTGAAACAACATCTGAAAACACAGTATTGCAACAACGACTGAAACCTACTGCAACGTCTAGAGAGAACCATTACAACAATGATGAGATCTAAACCCGAGAGTTCGCCGAAACCATATCCTACTGCAACATCACCTGAAAATATACTGCAAACAACCAGAGAACACTATTGCAACACGCACGAGCACTGAACCCCAAGAGTTTGTCGGAACCCTAACCGCCACAATATCCCATAAATCTAGACCCAGAGGAAGAGGAGGAGGAGGAGGAGGAGGAGAAACCAGAGCTGGAGGAGGTGGAGAAGGAGCAAAGAAGGGCTCAGATCCAAATCCCTCCCCACCTACCTCGTCGGAGCCGCGTCGTCGTCTTCATCTCCAGATGCATGGAGGTCGTGAGAGCGAGGGAGAGAGAGCAGGAAGGAGCGAGGGATGGAAGGAGGAAGAAGCGGCTCACTGGTGGCGCGCGCAGAAACTGTAGACGTGTGGTGCGAGCGGTAGGAGAGGCAGCGAGACGAGAGGAAGAGCGGAGATGGAAATGAGGAGTAGATAAGGAGACATGGAGGAGCGACGAAATGAGTGGATAGGAGCGCCCGTTCGTCCGGACATATGGTGTATATCATTACCGATCCCAATCTTGTCAAGATTGGATCGGGCCAAAACTTCATGCAATACTCATTAAACGATGTTCGTAGAGGCCTTTAGAACCCATATAGGAAGGTACATTGGTGGCTAGTCTACCATGTGTGAGGCTTCTTTGGGTGATTCCTAGGGTTAGGGTTGTAACTTGTAAGGGCTAAGCATGAACTCACCAAGCAAGCAATATCTTACTGTGGTGACCTCTAGGTTTATGTATAGGTCGGATTGGGCTCCTTCTTGCTTCCTCCTCCTTTCTCGCCACTAATGCACTGGAGGGGAGCATTCCTTGTTCCTCCCTAGCAATGGGGATGAACTTTGGGGTGATGTTGCACCTTGGGCGTCATTCTTGCCTTCTCCTTGGTATCCATCCCCTTACAAAAAAAACACTTGCAAATCACATTGCATGCAAAATGAAGCGTATAAGGTCACCTGCAATTATATGAAGATTTACCATATCCAAAGATCACACGTGTATCAATCAAATCTAGAAAAATATTATTTAATCCAAAACTTTCATTATTTATCCTATTTAAATAACATATATTTCACCTATTACCAAGCAATATATGATCATAACCGTCAGATCGAAATAAATGAAGGCTCCTAGTCATTTCAGAGTACTACAGTAAAGACCTAACTCATCCGGTGTTGTTGATTTTGTGAAGCCAGTCGCCAGAGATATTTACAGTGCATTTGCAGACGCAGGGTAATCCGGCATTGAGGTGGTCTACACGCCGAAATGTTGGAATTTTTGGACTATGGCAAATGGACACGTCGGATGTCCGACGATGGTTGAGTTGTACACACCGGAATATCACCGAGGCTTGTCCACAGACGGTATTGTTCAGTGAAGTTGATCAATTACACATGCCCGATGATCCGGAGTCGCAACTCGCAAACAGAGCAGACCTTTTGTAACAATTAACAACCGTTCCATCCTTCGCTGGATATATCCAGAAACAGACAACAGGAAGTTCTATGCTGACAGCTAAACTTCAGCACAAAAATGACGCATAACCAGGAGCAAGGTGCAGATACTACAAGCAACATCTATTCTTGTTAGTTGTCATCCCAAGGAGATGAAGATGGTAACTACCACAAGTGTTACTTCGCAAAATTGTCCATCACATAACACTTTCACCAGTAAGTTCTGAAAATGAAAGACCAATTGAAACCCATCCATTCAGGGGAACGCACCAAACCTAACTAACAGAAACAGAAAGCTACTGAGTTTTCTGAAAACTTTCTGAACAAAAGAAGACTCGTAATTCTCAAGTCGTTGCATCCGAAGTATTCCGACCTCTGATTCCTGAAAGAGGGCTCGTGATGCTGTTGTCAGAAGTTCTGCTCCCGTATCCCTCTATTGTCCCTGTGCATCAACATCTGGGTACACTAACTGCTCAACATCTATATCCACAAGGGAATAAGTAAAACAATGAGTCACACTTTTGATAGAGAGAGAGATAGAGAGTGCAGACAATCAGATGAGACCAACTCTATTGGCTAAACAAGTGAAACTACTAAATTTTCTGTTCTGGAGATCACACTATTGGCAGAACTGAATGTCTGAACTGTGGATCATGTTAAGAAATGAAATCCAACAATTTCTAGAGCCAGATCAAAATTAGGATCTGCCCAAGGCATGCTAAGTCCCACAAGGCACTGTCAGAACTAGACCTGAGTTTGCAGACATTCAAATGCTTCTGCTCAATCTAAAGCATGTGTCAGACTAGTCCAAGCCAAGCTAAACAAAGTAGACAATTTTCTCAAGCACAAGTCTGTGCAACAAAAATAAAAATCTAAGCAAAGGATACTAAACATAGCAGCTAGTAAAAGAAGGCAGAATTACACTGAACATATTAGCTATGTACACATTGTCCAAGTTACATTTTCTGTTGTCGTCAGTATGGTACTATGATCTACTGATGAATATATGCAAATAGGATTCAGAACGAAGTACTGTGCTACGGGCTATGTTCCATTTATTCTGATCAGTGTATTAATCCGGCACATTGAATGGAACATCTGCAATCACGAGATCACTAAGAAAATTGCAAAGTCCTCACCTGGTGATCCGGCAGTGAAGACGACGATATCCATGCGCTCGTCGCTTCGAGGCAGGTCAGTGACCAGAGGCGTCAGCCGCCCATACATGCCGCACTTGACGCACATTATGGTGTTGAAGACGTCGTCCCCTGGGTTCGCACGGGTCCCCGCCTGGAACCTCAGGTTGAACACGGAGCGGCCGTAGAAAGGGAATGCGGGCAAACCTGCCGCCTCAAAGTCCCTCGGGTCGTCCGAACGCAGGTACCGGATCATCCGGCGCCGATCCGCCTCGGCCTTAGTGCGCTGCCGGAGCAGGCCACTGCGGCCTCCTGGATTCTGCTGCAATCGAACACTTGGTTAGGGAAACCAAACGGCCTGACAGAACCGGTGACTGAATGAAGAAGCAAGTCTGAATACAAATTCTAATGAGCACGAAATGTTCAGAAATAAGAATGCAGATAACTAGTCCGAACTATAATCCGGCAAGAACTCAGTAATCAGCATCTCACTCAGCCAAGAACCCCATGCCTGAAGTTCTAACACACCCGGATAGCTTGATCTGATGCAGATTAACGAATGGCAGACACCAAACAAAAACTGGTGAAGCAAATTTTAATCTAGAGCAGACAATGATTTTTGGATATCTGGCAAGAAATAGGAAGGCCAACATGATTAATGTAAGCAAGAAAGTCTCTCTAAAGCGAACCAATTGCAGAGGAACACGAACTCAATAACCCAGAACTACACCTCTCGGGCTTCAGAACTAGAACGCGGTGTGGCAACCAAGAATTCTATCACCGTGAACTCAATTATCAGGAAGAATTCAGCACTTAATTAACGGCTTCACTAACAGTAAGCGCAGACTTTGGCAAGAACAAACTCGAACATCAGATTCAGCAGTTCTTGTGAGAATTGGCTAAAAACGAAACATCCAAGATTGGTTTTCCTCGCAAGCAAAAGCCAAAGCAACCCGTTCCACGAATCATGCTCCGCGAGTGCCAAGGAGAAAGAAACTCACCCCAGTCGGTAGTGGAAGGGCTGGCGGCGGCCCTTGTCTGTGTGGGACGACCTCGACGCTCCAATGCCTCATCGTGCTCGTCGTGCCGAAGTACTGATCGACGGTGACGCAGGTGATCCACGGGCGGAACCTGCCGTTGGCGCGGAGGTTGCCGTTGTAGACGTGGCGCATGCGGAGGTAGCCGCTGCTGTTGGAGCCCGCGACGGCGACGGGCCTCCACATGACGGCGTCCAGGTCCCGCGAGTCGTAGCCGCGCTGGATGGCGGGGACGCCGCGGTGTCCCGCGGGCTCCTCCTCGTCGGGCGACAGCGCGAGGTACCGGCCGTAGGCGGCGCCGTGGAGGAGCACGTAGTCGATGCCGTCGCGCAGGACCCGGTGCACCCGCCACACCGCGTTCAGCGTCGGCTGGCGGCCGAGCGGGAGCAGGGAGACCCCAACCCCGTCCTCGTCGGCGTGGAGGTACGACGCGCGGCGCACGCGGCTCCGCAGCCGCACGTGGATCCCGTCGGGGAATTTGTCCATCGCGGCCGTGTACCGCGGTGGTGGTGGTGGCTCGGCGGCGAGGAGCGTCGGCTTGCTTGGTCCCGCGGCGGCGCTGCGTCGATGGGACGGGGACGGGGAGGAGGGAGCAGAGCAGAGCAGGTGTTCGTTGCGCGACGGTTACGTTTGGGCGCCAGGGCGGGGCATTTCAAGGCGACGGCAAAGTCGGTTGCGCCGCTTGTGCCGTCTTCCACTGACAAGTGGGGCCACCGCCGTAGCCAAGTAAGAGGCCGTGCAGCCGGCTCTGCTTGGTGACATGTGGGGCCACGGATGGTGGGGACCGAAGCGGCAGGCACGACGCGTTACACTTACACATTCCCATCCCCTGTGCGCGAAATTTAAATATTTGCCATCTTGTACTCTATGCCAGTTTTGTTATTGGAATAGTTCAAAGTGCTTTATTTTTATAAGTTTTAGCAACTTGGCACGCCAGTTCATTCTTCCAGCGTAGAGAAGGCATAGTAAATGACAGTCCTGCCCTTGTCTTCTTGTGCTCTCATCCTCCTAGCCACATGGTCCCCATCTGCCTCTCTCTCACCGTGGATGCTGGGCCCCACCTGTTAGCTTCATCCCCAACCTCGAGTCGGCCTCTTCTTTCTCCAAAGAGAGCGCACGGACCTAGCCTAGGAGCTCGGCCTCCAAACATGAGCAGACAGGCACGAACACAGAGAGAGGAGGGATGTGCCAGCGCTCAGAGTGCTTCTGCTCTGTTGGCTCCAAACGGACGAGTTTTTGCTCAGGTCTGCACAAGCAACGGACGAAACACAAGAGGAAGAGAGGTCAAGTGGAGGGAGCTATGCACGGGAGGAGGGTTTGCTTGGGCGAGCGGCTGTAGGGAGCATGACAACGGGTGTACAACGCTTATCGACCCATAGTGAAGCCGGTGATCTCTTTTTTTTTAGGAAAAAAGTGAAGCCGGTGATCTCACGACCCGTCCAAAAAGTGCATGAACGCACCAACAGAGAGACCGAGCGCACGAATAGGAAAAAGAGGCGAGCGAAAAATCGAGATTCACATGAGCCGCTTGACTCAGGCGCCAGTGGTGGAGGACCAGCTCACCCCTGCGTGTGGTGGTGCTTCACCTTGGTTGTTTGCATAGCACGTGCTAGCCTAGTAGTGCTCGGCGCTAGTGTGGTCAGGGCGCAACTGCGCAAGGGCCCAAGTCGAGGAGGTGGCACGCACAAACGCGGTGAGGAAGGGGTGCAGTTAGGGTGCCCGGCTGCCATGGTATTCCTCGCCGGATTTTCATAAACAGAGTGGCAAGGCCAGCTAGAGGTTAGAGACGAAGCTAGTAGGTGGGGCCTATCTGTCATCAGGTGAGAGAGAGAGAGGAGGGAGGATGATAGGATCAAGAGACAGGAGCAGGACTGCTATTTTCTATGTCTTCTTCACGCTAGAAGAATAAGTTGGCGTGTCACGTTGCCGAAAGTGGCAAAAATGAAATACTTTGAACTGTCCCGGTGGCAAATGTTTAATTGCCATTCTAAAACTGGTATAGAAAGGAGCGCAACCGAAATGATAACAAATATTTAAATTGCCCCCCGTGCCATGTGAGGCGATGACGAGGACAGATGACTTGTTTGGCCTCCTGTGCAAACTCACCCGGATAAAGTAGTTTGTCATTTCTTAATCACGTATATATATTGATTGATTGTTTTCTATTTCATTAGTTCTGAATTGTAAAAAATCAAACCCGAATCTAATTCAGTAGCAAAGCTACTTTTTACTTGATCAATAGAGACCACCCATTTTCAATAGACACACTCCAAAAAATCCTTAAACTCACTTGGTAAATAAAAAAAAAGACAAAGGGGAGACGCCGTTGTATAGCAAACTCGGAGCACACACATATATTTGAGTCGATGGAAGAGATTTACAAAATGGTTTTTAGGGAGTCTAGAGATATTTACCTAATGCTTTCTCTATTGCTAAAAAAAGAATCAAAAGATTTGTTTCAAAAAGACTATGTGCTTCTCCGTCTCTGTTGCAGAGGCGGATGTAGAGTGGTAACGTGGGGGTACAGCTGTCCCCCCAAAATTGCTTGAAAAACATCTGGTATATATACCCTTTAATAACATATACATGTATAATATATTATTATATATAATTGTTAGTCTGTTCAGCTCATACAACAACCTTAATACTTTACATTCATAACTATTTTATCACCATTTAGTGATCTAATTATCTTATGTCTATATTAATAAATTATATCGTTTTTGTTCGTACCCTCACGATTAAAATCCTAGATCCGCCACTGCTCTGTTGGGACACAAAAGAAAATGATGGTCCAGGTCCTCAGGGTAAGTCAGAAGGAAATCTGAGACACGTCAACAAACTCGCCACATCAAAACAACTGTAGCTGCAAAATGAAGGAAGATAGAAAACTAGTTAGTGCCGTAGCCGCAAAATGAAGGAAGATGGAGAACCAGTTAGTGCTCGGGTGGCTAGCGTAGCCAGGTGTGCTCGCTACCAGTGCGAGTTTGATTCCTAGTTGTAGGTCTTGTTTGTGCATAAACAAGTGCTACAACTGTATCTAGATGAGAGATTTCAAAAAAAAAGAAAAGAAAAAGAAGATGGTCCCAAACTCCCGATTTGATCCTAAGCACAATTAAAGAAAAGACAATGATCATAGCAGCCAGATCAACATTCTATGGCCAAAAAATCTATCATCCATTAAGCTTTAAGCATTCATTTGTGAATGTGAAGGCTGAAATTCTTTTTCCGTTATCTAAAAAAAATCAGTCACACAAAGAGGAGCAAATCTGATAGCTTTCTGAACATCATGACCCGTTAGCAAAGCCTAACTTAGCAGACATGCCTACAGACATAACACACACATGCTTATAACTTACAGAAGACAGTCCACACACAGAACATGTACACATGCTTATAACTTACAGAAGACAGTCCACACATAGATTCACTGATGGTGATCGATTCATGGGTAATCCGGCTGACATTCTGCAGGGACTTCCGTATAATACTTGTTGTCCAGCCAAATGTACCATGAACCTGTTTTAGCTAATTTTGCCAACCTCACAAGCTCTTCCCGATTAAGGATGGAGATATTACTCCAAATGGATATCCTCACAAGCTTGTTCCTTTGGCAGGAAACCAACCCTGGATCCATTCCTACCAGGAATACTTCACTAATTTATACTAGTTTTGATCAGCTAGAAGGGTTCCTAGTTGGATTTCATCCAACCGAACGAGCCCTTAATGAACTAAATAAAAAAAGTGAGAGAAGAAATTGTTTATTTAGTTTATTAAATTATACTAAAGAAGAACCGCTGATACACATTTTGGAGCACCATCTTTATCCTTATTCCGGATGAAAAGCATTGTTGTCACCAAGACACACCTCGGATAGCTTTCCGTCAGTGAACTGGTTAATCGTCAATTTAGGGCTTGTTTAGTTTCAAAAATTTTGTAAAATTTTTCAAGATTCCTCGTCACATCGAATTTTACGGCAAATACATGGAGCATTAAATATAGATAAAAAAATAACTAGTTGCATAATTTTTCTATAATTTATTAGATGGATTTTCTAAGTCTAGTTAGTTCATAATTACACAATAATTATCAAATACAAATGAAAATACTAGGCCCGGGCTTTATCAGGCTCGAGATTCCTTCTCTTCTGCCACGAACTTTGCCTCAGGTGTCTGCGGCTTATCATAAAACGCCAAAGTATAAAGCAATTGCAATTTGGGTTCGTCGCACGCACTAGTAAATCCAAAGAAAAACATTGATGCTCAGACTGGGGAAATGCATGGGCGACCTGCACCCAAACTAGAATCGCCATTTAGGATTTGAGGTTTCTTATGCTATCTCCAACAACACAAATCTAGAATAGAGACCTATTCTATCATATAGGTCATGCATAGTAAAAGAGTAACTCACTCAAAATCTTTTTTTTCCAATAGCTACCGCAAAATAGACCATGCAAAATCCGTCCGTGCCTCTCAAGCCGCTCTGGCCGCTCGCAGTGGGCACGTCGCGGACCTTGCCTCGCCCCGCCGGCCACGGCGCCACTCCCTGCCGCGGACCTGCCCTAGCCCTTGCCGGAGTTCCTCTTTCCCCCTACATCTACCCTAGCCCTTCTTCTCCTGGCCATCATGGCCGCCGTGGGCAAGCTCCTTCACCTCCGTCTCTAGGCCCAACCTCGGATCCCACCCCACTCACCACCACCATTGTCACTGTCCTCCACGTCCGCCGCCTCGACCTGCACCAGATCCGTGGCCCTACGATCCTCCCCACCTCTAAGCTGAAGGTCGCGCGCCTCGTATGTGCCAAGGACATCCGCGTCGTCATCTTCGGCCTCCACTTGCGCCTTCGGCTACAAGGACGACGTCTACTGCGATGACGAGGATCAGCGGGCGAGCAGGCTCTGGTCGTGGTGGTGGGCTTGCTTCGGTCGTGGAGACGCAAAGAGAGCGAGAGAAGATGCATATTTGCTTTCCGCGTCGAAGGCAACTTAAAAATGGGTGCTGCTTTTGGCTGCTATGTTGGAGAGTGTTTTTCCCCAAAAACACTATGCACCACTCATTTTGGGTTAGAGAGTGTTTTATAAAAAATATTTATTTGATATATGTATATTTTTATAAAAATATTTTTAAATAAATCTAATCATATGGTTTTTATATTTTAAATTCAATAACTTAAAAAGTATTTATAATTTATATTCTCGATGTTTAACCTAAATCTTATACAAGACATAAACATAAAGAAAACAGCTATCGCTACGCACGGAATCGCTACCGAGAGGAAGACGGACATTCGTGGAGGCATCGCATCGGAACGAACGCGCTTTGCGAGAGAAGGTGCCCAAGGCTAGATCTGCAGCAGTGACGGCGGCGGCGGCGGCGGCGTCTGTGCTTGAGCGGGCGGCGCGAGATACGGCCACGGCCGCCCTGCGCGCGCGTAGCTGCTGATTGGGCGGCGCGAGCTGAGGCCAACGTAGCTGCGCGGGACGCACGACATGCGGCCGATGCGCTGCTGGCGACGCGCGCGAGCGTCAACGCCATTGGTGGTGCCATGGCAAATAAGACGAGCTCAAGGAGTGGAAACGAATGGAAAATTAGCAGAGAGAAAATCTTCTCTAGGCGACGACGGGAGGCGCAACTGCACAAAGTCGATTGCGCTCGTGGCGTCTACAACTGACAAGTGGGGCGACCGCCGTAGCCAATCCACATGATGGGCCGTGGGGCTACTCCACAGTTGTAGTCGATGTAATTCTAAGGCCTATTTGATACCCATGACTAGTTAACTAAATTAGTTGTAGTCGACTAACAACTATTTAAAGGACTTAGCTACAAATATTATCCCTTCCATTTAAATGCACTAGAGCTAACCTGAGCTAAATTACTCCCTTCATTCCAATTTATAGATCGTTTTAGCCTTTCTATACACATATACACAACTCTATGTATACATATTGTATATTTAGGTACATAGAAAGAAAACTATGTACCAAAAAACTTGTAATAAGTTAGGATAGGGAATGGTACCTAGCTAACACTTAGCCCTTAATATCAAACATATGTTGTGGATACGTAACAATAAAGGTAGCTCCAATAACCAACTTTTTTGAGCTAGCTCTAAGTATTTTTTTTTCAAGTTTTAACGTGTTCTCAGACTTTTGAGCTAAGCTCTTCCACATATTTTTAAAGATTATGTGAGTGTATCATATGACGATGCTATCTATATGTTAAAAGCTACGTAAAGTTAATGTTATTAGAGAAGTTATCTTAGAACCAATAACTAGCTAGCTAGCTCTAACTTGCAGGTGCTGTTCTCTGACAATCTGTAATCAATGCCACACGCTGGACACGACGGTCTGATCATTACGATCGCCCATATATAGGTCATAATATTCCCCAAATACTGCTCGAAACGGAAAAGGCGGCCGATCTTGCGCCCACTTGAGCTTACATCAACAGGAACCGGCCGGTAGGTCGGTCGATGAGGCCAAAGCATGTCTCGCGATTATTTTAGGCTCTATAATATCCATCGGCTGTACGTGCATCGGATAAGTACGCATGCAGCACAGCTGCATGCACAAGCAACAACTCCATGCAAAAGGGTGAAAAGGCAGTGCCAGGAGAGAAACAATCAAGTGTGTGAATGATGTGGATCTGATCAGTATTTTATGCCCCAGTTGTTGACCATTGTCATTACCCTCGACACCGTGTCACTCTATGTCGCCGCTGCCGGTAGTAGTTCAATGTACTCCAGTCTCTCCAGATGTTTTAGACGAGATTTTTAATAAAGGAATCCAGATGTTCAGAAGACCTTTTGCCCAATTTTCTAAAAGAAAAATGCCAAAATTGAGGGTCAATAAGTTTGTGTGGACTATGGACGCAGCATGGCACTGTCCAAAGTGTGCAGCTTTAACAGCGAGGACCTCTTGCACATCCACGCAGCAAGCTGCTGGCGGCTCCATGCATGCCAAAAATATGGCAAGTTAAAACAACCAAGTACGTGGTGGAGATTCTTCAACCTCCGGAACGAATCGATCGGTCCAAGAAGAAGGGCCAATCAATGTTCTTTCCTGTCTGGTACATGTGTGCTGGCAGTTGATGGACTCTAATTTCATGTTATGTTTAAATCTAGAGACTGAAATTTAGAGATGTCACATTGGGTTAGGTGTCACATTGAATATTCGGATAGTAATAAAAAAATAAATTACAGAAGTCTTCAGTAATTCATAAGACGAATTTATTAAAAATAATTAATCTACTATTAGCAAATGTTTACTAGCACCATATTGTTAAATTATGTACTAATTAGATTTAAAAAAATCATCAGACAAATTAGTCACAGTCTATGTAATTAGTTATTTTTAAGTCTATATTTAATATTTTATGTATGTATTCAAATATCCGACGTGATGAAAGCTAAACTTTAGAAGGAGGAACTAAACAAGGCTAATCCAAGGACTACACTCTCCGTCCCTACATCTCGTATTTCTCATCCCTACATCTCGCATTCGCATTTTGAGAAAACGATCAATCTCAAATTCAATAAAATATATAAAAATATTAATATTTATGATGCCAAATAAATATAATTAAATTAATTGTGTAACATATTTTTAGAATAAACTTATTTGAATGTACAAATGTTGATATTACTTTTCATAAATTTAATCAAGTAAAATTTGTTCTTCAAAATACGAGACATGCACTTATTTTAGGACAAGTACAATTCATTTTACACACCTCAATTGTATCATAGCTCAGTGCGGCAGCTGAGGGCACTCTCTGTGTGTTATGAGATAATTACTAGCTCTAAAACAACTTCTTCAATAATATTAAATTTAGCGCATAACTCCATATAACAACTTCATATGATTTTGGAGTGTTTGCATAAGATTGGTATATTTTTTCTCTCTTCTATCAAAATATGTTTAGAGACAACTCACAAGTTAATAGTGGGAATTTTTATTTTTAACACTTTTTTAAACAAAATTTAATTTTGATACCATTTTTTTAAAAATAACACTTTGGTCGCGCGCAAAAAAACAAATGGCTCGGCTCTTGAACGCTGACACACCATGCATGGTGGCGCGGCTATGGTGCGAGTCCGGGCCGTGGCCACTGACGTGGCATGGCTTGCCACAACGTAGATCTTGGTGTGGCTATGCCGCACCACACATCTTAGCGCGGCAGTGCCTCACCATAGTCCACTGGCCAACGCTGACGATGACGTTCACCACCCTCCTTCGTCGCCATTTCCCTTTCTTCCGTGGTCGCCACTTCTGGTGCCCAACCCCGCTGTTCCCTTCTGTTGCCGGCCTTCACTGCTCCCTCCGCGTTCATTGGCTAGCCATTGCATTGTTGTGGAGGTACTCGCCTTCTCTTGTCTTTTATTGATAGGGAACATTGTTATTTGGGGTTAAAATTGACAATTAGTTGTTAAGGTACTCTCCTCTGCGGTCGATCAAAGATGGAGGGCGCGGCCGACTGGAGATGGAGGGGTGCTGCCGGCCAACCAGGGGAATAGGGGTGTCACCGGCAAAAGATGGAGAGGGGGAGGGGGGCGACACAGGAGGGAGGCACGACCGGTGATGGATAAGCAAGGGAGGGGGCAACGGGCTGGAGTGAAAGAAAGCAGAGAGGGAAGAGGAGGCCGCGCTTGGGCTGGTATTTGGGCTTGCCATGCCGTGGGATAGGGCGCGGCACTGTTGCGCCAAGATCTACGGTGTGGCAGTGCCTGCCAAGTCGGTCGGGCCCTGTGCCACGTCAGCGGCTTTGTCGCGCCACCATACATAGTGCGTTAGAGTTGGTATGCCGCGCCAAGATTCATGGCACGGGCAAAAGTGTTAGTTTTTTTTTAAAAAAAAATCAGTGGTAAACGTAGAATATGTTTAAAAAACGTGTTAAAATAAAAAAAATCATAGTGGAGGTACATGAGTAGTTGGCGTACTAGCCAGATCTAGACCTCCTGGGTCCGTGTATCGTAGCCAGCATTTTTTTTTGGTCAGAAACTTGCAAATTTGGGGGGTTCTCATCTCACAATTGGAATGTTGATTTAAGTTGTGATATGATCCTAGTGTTTAGACACTGACAGTAACCACAAGCACTATCCCAATTCCCAACCGCTAACCCCCTTTAATTTGGTGTAAGTGCAGGTATAGCCAGGAGCACACGTGCATAGTGGGAAGTTCAAAATCCACTCAAAGTCTCAGACTATAAAAGGAAATCCTCTCTGTCTGATAATTTTGTCTCCTTTTCGTAAAAGAAAAATATAATGTTTTCTCCTTTGCATAAACAAAACGTGTGAAATATCAAAGTATGACACGGTCAGTTCGACTTCGACTTCGACAAGGTGGGAAAATATGAGACATGGTGATGGTACTGCCACCTAAGAATGGACATCCAAATTTTACATGTGAAAAATGAAAGCCTCGGTATTTCAAAAACTCAAACCAAAAGCACTGTGCCACCAAACTTACACTTTATTCCTCATTAATTTTTTAAACGAAATTAAGTAATCGTAAAATCACTGCTGCACAGTACTATATATTCCAACCAGTGGTCCAATATATATCGATAAGCAACAAACCTGTAGCTAATCTAAGCTAAGCTAGCTTCTCTCGTAAGTGAGCTTAGTCTCAGTCAGTGATCGTGATAGGCCCGCAGCACACCTACGTACGTGTAGGGCGAAGGACGACTAGCAATGGCTTCCTCCGATCAGCACGACACCAGCCGTCACGGCACGCCGCTGGTGTTCGACGAGGTCCGGTGGGTGGTCCAGATCCGGCAGTCCCTGGAGGAGGACGCCCCCGGCGACGACGACGACGACACGGGCATCCCGGTGTCCGTCTTCAACGTGCCCAAGCCGCTGCAGGTGTACAAGCCGGAGGCCTACACCCCTCAGTTCATCGCGCTGGGACCCTACCACCATTGGCGGCCCGAGCTGTACGAGATGGAGCGCTACAAGCTCGCCGCCGCGCGCCGCGCGCAGAAGCGGCTCTCCGCGGCGGGGCTCAAGCTCGACGCGCTCGTCCAGCAGTTCGCGCGCCTCGAGCGCAAGATCCGCGCCTACTACCACCGCTACCTCGACTTCAACGGCGAGACGCTCGCCTGGATGATGCTCGTCGACGGCGCGTTCCTCCTCGAGTTCCTCCAGGTCTACGCGGTCGCCGCGGCCAACGACGGCGGCGACGTCGCCACCGCTGCCGGCGACGGGAAGGCTCTGCGGAGGGTGACGTCGAGGATGCAGCACCTCGTCGACTTCGCCGGGAGGAAGTCGGCGCACAGCCTCATCCTCCGCGACATGCTGATGCTCGAGAACCAGGTCCCGCTCTTCCTCCTCCGCAGGATCCTCGAGCCGCAGTGCGCGTCGCCCGGCGAGGCCGGCGAGCTGCTGCCGCGGATGGTCACCGGGCTCATGAAGGAGCTCTGCCCGTTCAAGATGCTGGACAAGTTCCCCGCGATCGACGTCGGCAAGCACGCGCACCTGCTCGAGGTGCTCTACTACCTGCTTGTGCCCAAGCCAGCCGGAGCCGATGACGGCGCGGCGGCGGAGGCCGACGCCGATGCCCACGGCAGTCGCCGCGAAGACGGCTACGACATCGAGGAGCAGCAGCCGGTGGACGGCGGCGCCGGCGACGAAGAGGAGAGACCAGCCGCCGCCGGCTGCGAGTACGTGAAGCAGCTGCTGGTCACCGTGTCGAGCATGGCGTCGGGGCTCAACAGCGGCCGGATGCGCTACGTGACGAGGCCGCTCGCGTTCGCCGTCAAGGCGCCGTGGAAGATGCTCACGGTCGTGCCGGGGTTCTCGGCGATGAAGCAACCCGTGGAGGCCTTCTTCACGTCCGGCGCCGACGGGGGGAGCACGCATCCCCACGACGCGAACGGCGGCGGCGCGGGGTACCTCACCCGACCACCTCTGATCGAGGAGATCATGATCCCCTCGGTGTCGGAGCTCGCCAACGTGGGAATCCAGTTCTGCCCGACCTCCGGCGACCTATCCACCATCGCGTTCGACGCCAGGACGGTGACGTTCCAGCTGCCCGTGGTGACGCTAGACTCCAACACGGAGGTGGTGCTCCGGAACCTGGTCGCGTACGAGGCGTCGGCGGCGTCGACCCCGCTGGTGCTGGCGCGGTACACGGAGCTGATGAACGGCATCATCGACACCGACGAGGACGTGGCGCTGCTGCGGCGGCGCGGGGTGGTGCTGAACCGGATGAAGAGCGACGGCGAGGTGGC
>Ga0182004_10001781_pt1 | contig 16224 bp, 18 predicted proteins | sample Sormic07211540_1_FD_120479 | JGI IMG/M metagenome (GOLD analysis project Ga0182004, IMG submission 120479) | Endophyte microbial communities from Sorghum bicolor roots, Mead, Nebraska, USA - 072115-40_1 MetaG | ecosystem: Host-associated > Plants > Roots > Unclassified | place: USA: Nebraska...
AACAAATGTATGACGCGGGATACATGACGTTTTTCATGATCGTCATCATGAGTTAACTGTGACGCATTTTCTCTTGTCTGTGACGAAAGTAAACCGTCATGTATAAGGGAATTTCTTGTAGTGATAGGAAACTCTTGGAGATGATTTCTTTTTTTCCTCCTCATACTAAATTAGGAGTTGACAAACACTATATTTTGGGGAACAAAATATGAAAATCGCTTAGAGATGCTCTTAGAGACGGCAGGATTTCCAACTACCTCTACTAAAAATGGAGTCCATTTTCAAAGGCGGTTAGCAATCCTAGCTGCCTCAAAAAATGTACTAAGGCCTTATTTAGTTCACATAGAATTCAAAAAACTTTTTAAGATTTTCCGTCACATCGAATTTTATGGCACATGCATGGAGCATTAAATATAGATAAAAATAATAACTAATTGCACACTTTGCCTGTAATTTGCGAGATGAATCTTTTGAGCCTAATTAGTCTATGGTTAGACAATAATTGTCAAATAAAAACAAAAGTGCTATAGTAGCCAAAACCAAAATTTATTACAAACTAAATAAGGCCTAAGGATGCCTAGGGTCATCTATAAAGACCTCTAGAAAAAAATATGATGCCTCTAAAAATCGTTTCAATAAAAAGCTGGTGGTAAGTCTAAGCATGTAGTGATGACCAAAAGAACATAATACAATACAGAACAAAGCAAGTCTTCAACCAAACAATGATTCTCTTCGAATAGATATATTTTCTTGTCATTAGTACGTGCAACAGTACGATAGAGAAGAACCCGAATTTCTGGTTTTCCTCCCTTCCTGCCTGGTGTGCCAAGGCCCTTTTTGATCATAGTTGGATTACTATTATTTAGATTATACATATGCTTCTTATATCCTGAATTATGAACTATATATAATAATCTGAGTGTTTTAATTGCTGAATAATTGTAGTGGATTGTTCTTGTAGTGTTCAAGTGACAAAAAGCAGGTTCAAGGTGGATTATATGGTTATGGTACTATGTTGTTTTGATTACAATAGTCTACCTTATAATCTCCTGTTTGGAGAACAATTAGATTATTTTTTAGATAATTATTATAATCACCTTGGATCTAAACAGGGCCTAAGTAGTATCATTGCATACTACCTCCACTAATACAAAAATCTTTTTGGAGGCAGGCAAAAACAATTTATGGAGGCGGCTATTGTTACTACCTCTGTTCAAAGGTCTCGGTTAATCACTACTACCGAAATGATTTTAGGAGGTAGTGCCCAAACATTAATGGAGGTGGACACAAAACCCAATTGCTACCTAAAATGCTGGGCTATTAAAGTAAGCGGTCATGTTTTCACACCTTGTAAAATCGATTAACGGAGGCCGGCGCCTTAAGACAACTACCCGCCTCCATAAATCTATTTTCGGAGGTGGGCACACTATAAAGCTTGCCATAAAAAGGGCCGAGGCTCGATAGCCTTCATTATGTGCCCACCTCGTAAAATCGATTTATAGTGGCGGACGCCTAAAGACAACCGTCTTCAGAAATGACATATTTTTGCAGATGGTTGTCTTAAGCTACCCACCTCTACAAATCTATTTTTAGAGGCGGACACTCTATAAAGCCCGTCTCTATAAAGGTGAGGCCCAACAGGCCCAGGTGAGTCCTAATAGCCATCTTCATATAAATAGAGGAAGTTCTTCCTCTCCATCCCCCAGCCTCGTCAACCGAGACTAAGAGTGGTGCTCTCCCTCTGACTCCTCCTCACCCTCTCGCTCCCACACCCCTCCCTATTCCCCACACCCTCTCCCTCCCCAGTGCTCTCTTAACCCAAAGTCGATGCCTCTCTCTACCTCTGTGCCTCCCTCATCTCTCCCTTTCACCCATGGCAGCACCCACCAGAATAGCATAATATAAAAACTACAAAACACTAGAACATAAGTTAGATAATAACAAAGTGAAGCTTTTTGCTCTAGCTCTACAAGAGGGTTCAAAGCCACCTATCCAAGTATTTCTAATTGCTATAATCACTATGTCAATCAAAGGTTATGTCTCTACTTACACTAGTGAGCTACTTAAAGTTTATAAACAAAAGAGCAAGCTACACTAGTTTGTGGGAAGAAAGAGAGGATTGAGTGAACCAATCAACGAGTAGACAATCCAATCACCGAGAGAATACGAAAGATGACAAGAGACACACAATTTTTCTCCTGAGGTTCACGTGCTTTTTATCATGCTAGTCCCCCTTGTGTCGACCAACACTTGGTGGTCTAGCGGCTAAGAGGTGTAACACGAACCTCGTCCTCACATAGGACATCATAAGAACCTACTCACAAGCGAGATAGCTCAATGACACGTGCAATGTACTAGAGCGGCTTTTGGTGCTCTACCACAGAATAAGCCGAAGAACCCCTCACAAGATCATCAGAGCCAGCCACGAACAATCGCCAACATATGCTGGACCTCCACCATTGCTACAAGCCATCTAGGTGGTAGAAACCACCAAGGGTAACAAGAATTCCGCAACTCAAACGATCCCCAAGTGCCATTAAATCCAATCACTCAAGCAAATACACATGGAATCACTCCGAATCTCACTATGATGATGAATTAATGATGAAGATGAGTGAGAGGTGTTTGCTAAGGTTCACAAGGATATCAAGAATGTCAGAGCGCAAGGAGTAATCCCTTGGAGCTAGCCAAACATTATTTATAGAGCCCCCAAAGAAATGGAGCTGTTCGCTCTCGGTTTGGGCTATGCCCAAGCTGACTAGACATGCCGATCAAACTAATCGGATGCAGCCCCAACCTACTGACCGTTGCCTGCTGGCCATCTAGATGGCTCCCACGTGACCCTGTTTAAACCCTAGCCACCTGATCATCAACTTTTTTAAGTCACTAAACTATCACATGCACTTCATATCGTGTAGCACCCGGTTTTAAGAACAAAACCAGATACACACTATATGTGAGACCAGAAAGTCAAATCTCACATATAGCTACAAATAGAGGTAATATCAATAGTCAATGCTTAGTATATAACATACTTAATATAAGAGATATAACCTTCAATAGCAAACAACTATGTTCTCTGTTAGCACCCGGAACTGTGGCCTGGATAATTGGCTTTCATCATCTTGATATTTGCCTTCACGTGGAATGACATGCTTCATGAGGAACGAGCAGATGTCCTCAACTATGTTGTCCAAAGCACGTTCGTCCATACGCTCCACCGTCCCTTGCTTATATACATACAATGAAAGTTTATAAACATTATATATTTTATGACTTCCAACTTTAATATCTGAACTGTATAATGGACTATTACTTATATTACCTTGGTAGGGTTCCTTTCATATCGTTCATTCTCTCTCATGTTCTCGCACACATAGTAGCCATAGAGGACAGATAAGGGTGGTTGCTTCATGCACTGTATAACAGGAGAGTGGTTATTTAATTATAGTTGCAACCGTGGTCCTATGTGTATGATTTGTATTCATAAGAGTAAATTTTTTTACGTACTGGCCAGTTATGTATAACCTCCAATGGCTGCCCTAGTCTGTTGGACTCGCACTTTCCATGATTTATCTTATAGAACTTGTATGCCCTATGATCTCAAATAGAATCACCATGTTATTCTCAAACTCTCACTATGCTTAAGTATGCATGCATAGCTTGACTTACAGCTCTAGCAGTTTGATAAAGGAGCATAGCTTTCTTTCGGGTAATCTGCGGAGTCTAGTACCAACACCCTTCCCTCCTTGAGATAAATGATGAAGCATATCTAGTGGTTCCTGCTCAAATTAAATCCATGATGCATTTGTGCATTGGAATAGTTTAAATAGATATTTGTAAACTCACACTTACCCAAAGTGGTACGGGGCCACTACCGCTTTCCTATCTTGAAACTTTATTAGTGAATGTCCAATGTAGAAGGCATATTTGGCTTCATAATCAAGTTTCAACTTTCAGAGTTTCTCATCCCGTTCTGCACCTTCCAAACCCTTTAACTTTGTGCTGGCATTCCTGATTCAGAATGTGTGCCGATCTTCAGCTATATCTATTGGGCAGAGATAGCCATTCCTTTCTTCTACACAATAATTAAAAGTCCAAACCAAAATACAAATCTTGTTGATCATATAACATTTTGCAAGGCTCAAGCATGTCAGATATTGAAAATTGATGCAACTACATTGTGTGTAACTATGTAAAACTTACAATGCAAATGTCATTACGATCTGTACATCTAGCATCTCGTGGTTCATCAGTGCCCACATGTCATCGAATATAAGCATGCATTTGTCAGTACTCTAGCTGAGAAATGCTATTTGTGGTATGCACATGCTGATGGTGTCGATGCCAGCAGAAGAGGCTCTCATGTACCAGTCATGAAACCTTTTTATACCACTTAGTTTCTTCAAAAGTTTGGCCCGACTGAGTAGAGGCTTTCCCCACACATAACTTTTAGGGATATGCTTGTAGTCTTCTGCATTTGGCACCTTGAATTTGCCAGGAGTTATGACCTTAGGCGCCGACACCTCTGTCTTTGCTAGCTCAGAAATCTCATGCTCTTCTACTATGTGTTTCGTAGCAATGCCTGACAAAAATCTCACTTGCCCAGCTGATTTTTTCTTTGGCTCATATGGTGAAATCAACTTGGGTATAAGAAATTTCTTGTTTGACACCTTTGGTGGCTCACTTCTTGGTTCTAGATCTTCGAGTTGTGGGGAAGGGGTGGAATTGAATGCTGGTGGAGATTGTGTTGACTGTGGGGTAGAAAGATCATGGAGAGGAGATGGTTGATGGACACGGAAAACATGGAGAGGTGATTCTGGTGGGTCAGGAATAGACTGGGGAGGTGAAGGCGATGGGTTAGGAAGAGGATCGACATGAGCTGACGACTCCTGGTGAGTGGCATCTCTTGAGAGGGTGGTGGTGGCACCCTCAGTTGCACGTCCCTCCGAGGCCAAAGGATGAAATTGTTTATCACCTATCCGAGTTTCACAATGTCCTCATGACCAGGGATGTCTAGAATCTCGTCCTCGTATCGTTGGACCACGGTAAATACCTCTACCCTGTAGTAGTTTTTAGGAATGTTAGCACCATGGTATTTAGGTCATCCTGGGATCGCTTTGCCCATGGCTACTTCCCTTGTACGATGATTGTTAATCCCATATCTTATGACTACGGAGCAAGGCATAGAAGTAACAATGTTGTCAACTGGATAGTGATCCTTGTTTGCCGTAGATGCGACACTACTTGGAATGATTGTTTCACTCTGTGCCACCAACGGTTATGACACCACTGGGACTAGCTGCATTTGGGGAGCTTGAGTGCTGATCTGTTGATTTGGCACGGCACTCGCTAGTTTCTGCATCAACTCAAGAGGAGGGTTTTCTAGCAACTTCCCCATCATCTCTTAGAAGTCTTTCTTAGCCTCTTCGTGAAAATAAGTTTCCATTTGTTCCTTGTACCGATCACGTTTCTTATACTCATTTTTCCACTGAGGGCCGAATGCATCCTTCCATCCTTCTTTGGATGAGATGCCTCGAACATGGCTAGGATGCTCGGGGTTACCGAGGCCAACACTCAGGATGTCCCTCTCCCTTCTTGGCGTGAACTTGCTTTCCTTCTTCATGCCTGCCACTGCAAAGATGCTCTTCATTGCTTCATCAAGCATTGGGTCTTCAAAGGACACACCCATCTCAGTTTCCTTTGGTTTCCGATCATGGATCCAATTCGTGGACCTTTCACCGACTTGCTTGGACAGCACTGGCAACCCTACTGCCTTCTTCGTAGCCTCTTCTTGACTCCATTTTGGAACTTGGTGCTGGTAACCACCTATGCCTAGATAGTGGTGGTACTTGTTCCTCTTTGCGAGCTAGAAGTTGGCTTCGCTCTGAGCTAAGAAGTTAGAGTCATTCCTCTGCTCTAGAAAAACAGCCCATTGCCCTTTAGAAATCTTGTATTTGGTTGTCGGATCCATCGCTATCTTTACATACTTGACATTCATCTCCGACCTCCAATTTCGGAAACTAACCGCACACTGCTTCATTGTATATGCCTTCACTAGATCATCTGGCATGTTCCTAGGAAACTGGAACCTCGTCTTCATCGTATCCCAAATTTTCTTAATTGTGATATCAAGAATGTCCCTCACACAGAAACCAATTGTGTTTCTGTACTTGGGTAGGGCCTCCTCTGGAGCTAGGGGTTGTCTGATAGGGCTCACATCTGTGATGGCATGTGTCATCTGGAAATTGGTTCCACCCACTCTCGCCTCGTTTCAAACCTAGCCGCTTCCTTTTCCTGGACTGACATGGCCTCACAGTGCTCGTCGTCGCAGTCGTCGGTTTCGGTGCGTCTTCGTGTGCTAATTCCTCCTGAGACATCATCTCTCTAAACTGAGACATTGCCTCCTGAGTATAGACATGTGAATCATGGACGTATTTATATGTAGAAACTATGAATAGAAATCATTTAATTACATGAAATCGTGAATGTCTCTAATTTACCTCATCGGCTTCTGGATTGTAATCGGGGTCACGTGCTAATTCACGACGAGTCTTGCTCACTTTTAGAGGCTCCATGTCATCGCTAGCTTCTTGTTCGTATGACGATCTTGATGCTTCGCCATTTCTACTTGCTTTGTGGGGTGGGTTGACCCTAGGGTGACCTCTTGATCTTGTTCCATAGGCTGGGATGACCCTTCTACTTGCTCCATGGGTTGGGACTGCAGTGCTTCGTCCTTGTGCGGAGAACTCATCGCAGAAATCCTATTACATATATAACGATAAATAATAACAAGTATTTATAAAAGGATAGACACAAATAATACATACATATATTTCCATACAACATAATCACATATGAAACAATAATTATGAATCCTACTACATATATAAATTAAAATAATAACAAGTATTTATAAAAGGATAGTGTCGGCGTCTAGACTCGTCGTCTAGACACAAACGAGTATAAGTATGCATGTCTCCTTAACCCGGATGGTGATGCAAGTGGAACACAGAGAGTTTATACTGGTTCGGGCTAAGGATGCCCTACGTCCAGTGTGAGATTATGGGTCTGTATTGCCTTGCACCCAAAGGTGCTTGTAGTAGGGGTGTACAAGCAGGTTGCGAGAGAGGGCTAAGTCCCAATTCTCGGCTTTGTGTGGTGGACAGAGCGCCGTTTGCTACTCTGTGTGAACTCCCCTAGAGTTGTGGTGTTTGTGTGTTGCTCGGCTGTGTCTTGGTTTTGAGCCCTGGCTCCCCTTTTATAGTCTCAAGGGGGACACAAGGTTTTACATGTGTGACTAGTGATTTTCCTCTGGTGAGTGGTGAGGCTACAGCCCCGACCCTGTTGAGACTTGCCCATCCCGTCCTTGAGGAATGGTTGACAGTATGGTTACTCCTGTGGAGGGTCGCCGAGCCCTCTTGAAGTCGTGGGGGTCGGATTGGTGATACTACAGCTTGTCCTGTAACAGTGGGAGAAGACAGCTAATAGTGACACTGGTTAATCTCTCCCATTCCTCTTTTACTGTGAGGCGGTACACCACAGTGAAAGAGGTAAGGTTGCATTGTGAAAGAGGTAAGGCTACAGTGGCCGGGGTGGCTGGAATAGTCGCCACCATGCCCTGCGGTGGTATGGGGGTCACTGCGTCCGTCACATCGTGGGCACGGGCGCCGTGCGTTGGAAGCCTTGCTCTGTGATGGGGGCCCGAGCGAAGCGGTGTTGGCGCCCGAGCCCTAAAGGGGTCGGGCGAGGCGGAACTTGCGCCCGAGGCCAAGGGGGGTCGGGCGAGGCGGTACTTGCGCCCGAGGTCAAGGGGTCGGGCGAGCCGTGGCTTGTGCCCGAGGCCAAGGAGTCAGACGAGCCGGGGCCCGCGCCCTGGTGATCGCGGATGGTTTGCTTTGTCTTTTGCAATTTTTATTATTCTAATTTGGGTATCCCTTTTTATGGTACCCAACAGTAGCCCCGAGCCTTTGAAGGGGTGATGGAACCCTTTCAAAGGTTCTCTTTTTAAGGGACAATTTTGTTGACTCGGAGCTTTTTTATTTTCTTCGGAGGGTGCACGCGAGCGCACCCACCGGGTGTAGCCCCCGAGCCTTTTGGAGGAATGGTGTTATTCCTTCAAAGGCTTTTACCCCTGAGTGTTGTAGTCGGGAGTACTTGAGGGATAGGTTGCGTGGTCTTTACACGTAGTGCCTGTTCCCATCATGCGAGGAATCCCCCGAGCCCTTTCCCCACAAGGGTCGATCAGGTTCTTTCTCGTCTTGTAGTTACGTCCCTCATTCTTTCTTTCGCTCGGAGGAGGGGTGGGTAGCGCCGTACTACCCTCGATGGGCGAGTATCGACGTTCCCCGGGAGCTGCAAGCGGGTAAATCCAAGTGGATGTCCGAGTCCCATTCGATAGAGGTCGGCTAGTGGCCTTATGGGCACATCTCAAAATACCCAAGGGCAGTCACGGTGGATGTCGGAACCGTTCGCTAGGTTCCGAGGGCTTGGTGCCTCCCTCGATGGGATCCCACTCGTGTGACACCTGCATGGGTCTCGGATACGACTGGCAAAGATGCGCCGACCCCCTGAGGGGCTCGGACCATGGCCTCTATTGTGCTCATCTTCAGTCATCCCTTGCTCGGTCATCCTGAGGCGTCTGTTCGAACCCGCTTTGCAGGTCAGTCTCGCAACCTCTGGAACGTAGGTGGCTGTGGCCTGAGGATTTTTACCTCGAAAGGTTTTTAGATTTGATTATAGTATCGGGGTTGGGCGAAATGGCATCTGCGGCTAATGGAAACCGCCTTGCAATTTTGCTCGGGGTCAGCAGGGGGTCGGGCGAGACGGAATCCGCGCCCGACCGAGGCCGCCCTGTGACTTTAGTCAGCAGGGGGTCGAGCGCAGCTTGCCCTAGAAGGAACCACCCTGACATAACTTTTTAGGGCGCCCCCTTTTGAGGCGACTCGTGTGAGGAGTCGAAACGGCCGTGTCGTTGTGCCCTGACCGGATGCGACGTTTCACCTGCGAAATTAATGCGCGCGTGCGGCGGGCGTGAGAATCAGGAGAAGTTGGCGCTTCGAATTTTTCACCTGGTCAGGGAGCGGGCGACGGTTGCTCTTTTCCCCCTTGATTTTCTGTGCGAGAGGTGCGGCCGCAGCTCGCTCCTTCTATAAAAGCAGCCGTGGGGGCTTTGATTTCTTTCCTCCTGCTCTCGCGCAAAAAAGCTCTTGCCTCCTACTCTCCTTGTCGTTGTCTTCTCCACTCCATCCCGCAAGCTCCTCACTCTGCTCGCAGCCATGGCCGGCGATGATGCGTTGCCCACCAGCAACGTGACATGGTCCGCGCTGGAGGCGCGCGTGAAGGGTGGGGTCCTCCGCCCCATCACTGGTGTTGGGTCGCCGGAGTGGATCGCTCCCCCGGTGAGCGACAGGGAGCCAAACTCGCCTCCAGGTTATGTGGTTTGTTTCCTGTCGTTCCTAGACTGGAGGTTCGGAACTCCTGCCGGCCGGTCCCACCAGTACATCTGGAGCGCCATGCCCTCGTCGAACCGGGGGTGGCAGAACGGATAGTTCTACCTCCGGAACGACGGCGGGCTGCTCCCGGAGTACACCGGGAAGATGGTGACTAAGTGCCCCCAGAAGTGGGCGTGGGGCGCCCCTGCGGAAGAGCAGAAGAGGCTCGGCCCCCTTCTTTCGGGGCTCGAGAACCTGCGTGATGCCAGGGTCACTGCGGCCATGGTGGTGACGGCGTTCCACAAGAGGAGCCTGCTCCCGCTGGTGCAGCAGCGGGCATTCAGGTTTGAGATGACCCGGGATGTCCCCTGGGTCGGGATGAGGATGCTGGAGGCGCCGGTGTCGGCATCGGATATAGCCGCCCGGGTCTCTAAGACCACGCACCCGGACCTGAAGGACTCCCGAGTGGTGCCAATGCGCCCCGAAAAGGGCTACATTTCTCTGGTAAGATGCCGTTTTTGTTTTTGATTTAGCACTTGTTGCTTTTCCTTCCCACCTTAGCCCTGATTGCTGCTCGTTTGCAGGGGATGGGGATTGTCAAGGACTCCCTTCCCCCAGTCCCAGAGGACAAGGAGCTCCGGGCGAAGAATTGGGCCCGGAATGAGGAACAAAACAAGGCCAAGGAGGCGCAGAAGGCGAAGAGCATGAGGAAGGCGCAGCGCCGCGAGATCTCTGCCAAAAACCACCGCGAGGCCGAGAAGGCGGGGCTCCCTCCGCCCGACTCTCCCAAGACTTCGGTCTCGGAGATAGAAGGCAGGGGAGACAATGCACATTGGCTCGACGAGCTTGAGGCGGAGGAGGACGACGTGATCCCCCCTGTCGGTAGGGGGATCGAGATCCCGGAGGGGTCGAAGGCCCGAGGGGGGTCGGAGGCTCCCGAGGGGTCCCAAGCACCGGGGGGCGGGCGGACCGCCCCACATATAATCGTGGATGACGAAGAGGACGGCGCCCCACGAGAGGGCTCTGTCCTCTCGGGTCCCCAGGAGGGGGAAAGGGCGCCAGGGGGCGGATCCGAAACGCCCCCACTGTCGGTGGCGCCGGAGGGCCCGACTGAGCCCCGTCCAGTGTCCGGGGCGGATGCGGGAGGCTCGGCAGAGGCGTCGCGGGCCGAGACTACCGTCAAAGCCCACGCGCCAACCGCTGGGGAGACGGGGGTCCATCCGACGGCCCCGGGCACTTCGGGAGGCCCCTAGGGAGCTCCAAGCTCCCAAAAGAAGGCTGCCCCCTGAGCAATGTATGTGTAGGTTTTCTCATCTTTCTTTTGATTTTTTGTTTTTCTCTTTCTTCTAACTGGTGTTATCCTCTCATCAGCCGAAAGTACAAGGTGGCTTCGGTGGGGCTCGCACCCCTGAAGGCCATGAAGAGGGGGGCGCAGTTGACCCCTGGGTCGGCGAGGCCCAAGTCGCCGCCCCCCTGAGCCGCGAGGAGGGGGAGCTCCCCCACGGTGAAGGAGGGCAGGAGACGGGGGGGGGAAGACGCCGGATCCCCCTGCGAAGGAGGTGGGGATGCCGAGGCCCTAAGAGTCAGAGGCGACGGTCCTGGCCCTCGGGGCTATTCCCCCTTCAGGGGATGCCGATCTGGGGGTTCTGGCTCGGCCCGAGCAGACCGAGGAGGGCCAGGCCATCGTGGCGCTTAGTGCGGCGCCTCTCGAAGGTCCCCACGGGAAGGGCCCTGCCCGACCCGAGGCTCCCACAGCGGGAGGAGAAGGCGACGTCCCGTGGGGCAAGAGCCCCGTGGTATGGCCTGACCTTAATGACACGGAGGGAAGGGCTAGATTTGTTCTGGATGACCCATCGGAGGCTTACCTCTGGCAGGGTCTGGACGCGTGCGGACATGCTAGTGTCGAGGCCATCAACCGAGCGTCTGAGCTCATGAGCCGAGACATGTACAAGCTAGCCCAGGTGAGACTTCCTTCCTTGTCGTGAGATGTTTTTTGTTTTGTATTGTAGTACCGACTTCCTGTGCAATCTCCAATCTTGCAGACGCTCAAGGCTACGTCCCTGGAGAAGTCAGTTTTTCTCCGCAGGGAACGGGACGCCTGGGTAGCTTGCAAAAATGAGAAGGCTGACAGGGAGGTGGCCGAGGGGGAACTCGCAAAAGAATGCGAGATGTCTGTCGAGATTCGGCACAAGTGCTTGGCCCTCTCTACTGAGGCTCGGGAAGCCCGGGAGAGTGTTGCTCCCTTACAAAAAAGGGTTAGCGACCTCACCATGGAATCCCAAGAGCAGAGGGCCGCCGCTGAGGCGTATAAGGGTGAGGTCGCTCGGCTAGAAGCTCTGCTCGCCAAGAAGAACCTTGCCCTGAACCAATCCCAGGTCGACCTCTCTGCGGCTCAGGGCGAGGTGGCCTGTTGGCACCGGAGCTCGGCGGAAAATGAGAAGCGAGCCGAGGGTAAGAACTGCATCTTTTACCTTGGCTTTTTTTTGTATTTGGATTGGTTTTCCTGACTTTTATGTTCTTTTCATTCTATTTTTCAACAGAGTTGGAGAAGAAGATGGCTAAGGCAGCCTCTGCCGCCGACGCCTTGCAAAAGTCCCTCGACGCTGAGGTCGCAGACCGCTCGGCTCTGGAGGCCGTGGTTGCCTCGGCGTGCGAGGGGCTCGGGGTATCGGCGGGCGATTCGGGATCGTCGCTGTGGAGCCGGATCGAGGCTCTCTACTCCCGGGCCAGGGAAAGGATGAGGGAGGCGCTCCATGCCGGGGTAAAGAAAGCCCTGGCGATGGTGAGCTCTCACTATGTCGACATCGATTTGCCGGCGGTTAGTGAGGGCTACGTCCTCCCTGATGACAATGTGGAGGCCCATGAGGAGCTGCAGAAGCTTGGAGACGCCACGGACGCCCCGGGAGACGCCCTGGCTGCCTTCTTCGACGCTGAGGTGGAGCTTCCCCCCCTCGGCGCAGGGACCTAGGCAAGCAGGGCAATAAGGCCCTTTAGTTAGTTTTTTTCTTTTTGTGAACATAGAAGGCCGGTGGGCCTTATTTTCTATATGAAACATTGATGTTGAGAATGTTTATATGTTTGTTTCTTTTAAGATTTCCTTTGTGTCCTTTGTTATCTTTTTACTTGTGCCGACCCGACCTCGGCAGCGCGGTGTCGGGTGAGCCTCTTAGGGTCTGCATTAGTCAGAACGTCCCGAGCCTTAGTCCTTTTCCTTTTTCCTTGGTAATTTTTAGAAGTCCGGATCCGTCCCCTGATCCTAAGGGGTGAGTAGAGGTCGTCCTTGCCCGTGGGCGCGGATCTTTCCTCGAGCTCACGCCTTAATGTTTAGGGGATGGATCTGCGGTTTCTTAAATTCTTTTAGGAAATGAAAGAAAGACCTTGGGTCGGGGTGTTTTGACTTTCGTGAAAAAAGGAAAAAAGGTTCAGAGTTGCCACAGGGGGTTCCCCCCGTGTAGCCCCCGAGGGAGGCTCGGATTCTGCAAATCAGATCCGAGGCTTACTCTCAAAAAAGAAGCAAGCATATAATTTGATCTTTCATTTATTCTTTTGAGGTGATGAACAAATGGATATCTTTACAAAATTCTAAGGGTAGAAGCGACGTAGCTGTTCTATGTTCCACGCGTTCTTGGAGACCTCCCCTGCTTCGTTGGCGAGCTTGTAAGTGTCGGGTCGGAGGACTTCGGCGAGGACGAAGGGTCCTTCCCAGGGAGGCGTGAGCTTGTGACGACCCTTGTTACTTTGCCTGAGCCTCAGCACCAAGTCGCCGACTTGAAAGGCTCAGCCTCAGACTCGTCGCGCGTGGTATCGGCGGAGGGCCTGCTGGTACTTGGCGGAGTGTAGGAGGGCTACGTCTCTGGCTACGTCCAGCTGGTCCAGCGCGTCTTCTTGGAACGTCTTGCAGCTATTTTCGTCGTAGGCTTGTACCCTTGGGGACTCATACTCTAGATCCATGGGGAGGACGGCTTCCGACCCATAGACCATGAAGAACGGGGTGAAGCCTGTGGCTCGGCTTGGGGAAGTCCTTAGACTCCAGATTACGGCCGATCGCTCCTTGAGCCATCTTTTTCCGAACTTGTTCAGTCGGTTGAAGATTCTGGGCTTCAGACCCTAGAGGATCATGCCATTGGCATGATCCACTTGACCATTGGTATTTGGGTGAGCGACTGCCGCCCAGTCCACACGTATGTGGTGCCTGTCGCAGAACTCCAGAAATTTTCGCCCGGTGAACTATGTGCCGTTGTCAGTGATTATGGAGTTGGGCACTCCAAATCGGTGGATGATATCCGTGAAGAACAGCACTGCTTGTTTGGCCTTAATCCTTGTGATGGGTCGGACCTCAATCCACTTGGAGAACTTGTCGATTGTGACAAGCAAGTGGGTGAAGCCCCCGGGCGCTTTTTGTAGAGGCCCAACAAGGTCGAGACCCCAGACAGCAAAGGGCCAGGTGACGGGAATCGTCTGCAGAGCCTGAGCGGGGAGATGAATCTGCCGAGTGTAGAACTGGCATCCCTCACAGGTCCGCACGATCTCCATGGCATCAGCCACGGCGGTGGGCCAGTAGAAGCCTTGTCGGAAGGCATTTCCTACTAGCATTCGAGGCGCAGCGTAGTGGCCACAAGCCGCCGAGTGTATGTCCTCCAGGAGCTTGATTCCCTCCTGACGTGGGATGCAGCGCATAAGAATGCCCGAGGGGCTGCTCTTGTACATCTCTCCCTTGAGAAGGAGGAAAGTCTTGGCGCGACGAGCCACACGCCGTGCCTCAGCCTGGTCTGAGGGCAAAGTGCCGTCGACGAGACATTGTAGCAAGGGGTAGCACTAGTCTGGCGAGTCGTCTGGCGCAGGGGGCTCGGACTTGATGTCCATGGCCTCCTGCTCATGAGCCGCGGAGACCTCGGGATCGATACCTGAGCCGACTGGGGGTTGATCTGAGCCCCCGTCATCTTTATAGTCGACGGAAGGCTTATAGAGGTCGCTGATGAAGACATCTGGGGAGACCGTGGCCCGCTCGGATGCCATTTTGGCGAGCGCGTCGGCGGCCTCGTTGTATTTTCTTAACACGTGGTTAAGCTCGAGGCCGTCAAACTTTTCCTCCAGGCACCGGACTGCTTTGCAGTACGCGTCCATCTTGGGGTCTTGGCAGCTGGACTCTTTCATGACTTGGTCGATGATGAGTCTGGAGTCGCCTCAGACGTCAAGCCGCTCGATCCCAAGCTCGATCGCGATATGGAGACCATTGACAAGGGCCTCGTACTCCGCCGCATTGTTTGAGGAGGGGAAATGGAGTCGGATTGTATAACGCATCCTTACCCCGAGGGGCGAGATGAAGACAAGGCCAACGCCGGCCCCGGTTTTCATCAACGACCCGACGAAGTATAAGGTCCAGCACTCGTGCTGGATCTGGGGTGGAGGGAGTTGAGTTCCCGTCCACTCAGCTACAAAATCCGCTAGAACTTGGGATTTTATAGCTTTCCGAGGCTCGTAGGTGATCCCGTCACCCATAAGCTCTATAGCCCATTTGGCAATTCTGCCATTAGCCTCCCGGTTCTGAATCACCTCCCCCAGGGGAAAAGATGATACTACCGAGACTGGATGGGACTCAAAGTAATGGCGGAGTTTGCGTCGGGCTAAGACTACTGCGTAGAGTAGCTTTTGGATTTGGGGGTATCGGGTCTTTGTGTCGGATAGTACCTCACTGACGAAGTACACCGGCCTTTGGACCGGTAGGGCGTGCCCTTCTTCCTTCCTTTTGACCACGATAGCTATGCTGGCCGCCTGATCAGTGGCCGCGACGTAAAGGAGCAATGGTTCCCACTCGGCGGGGGGTACCAAAATGGGAGGGTTTGTGAGCCAAGCTTGAGCTTGTCGAGGGCTTCCTAGGCCTCGGGGGTCCACGAAAAGTGCTTGGATTTTCTAAGTAACCTATACAGAGGTAGTCCTTTTTCTCCAAGGCGAGAGATGAAATGACTGAGGGAAGCCAGGCATCCATAACTCTCTGTACTCCCTTTAGGTTACGGATTGGGCCCATGTTTGTGATGGTCGAGACCTTTTCAGGGTTGGCCTCGATCCCTCGCTCAGACACAATGAATCCGAGGAGCATGCCTTGGGGGACCTCGAAAACGCATTTTTCGGGGTTCAGTCTGATCCCCTTGGCCCTGAGGCATTGAAATGTTTCATTCAGGTCGGCCACAAGACCGCTTGCCTTCTTGGATTTGACAACGATGTCGTCTACATAGGCCTCTACCGTTTTGCCTATGAGGTCCCCGAAGACCTAGAGCATACATCGCTAGTATGTAGCCCCTGCGTTTTTAAGGCCGAAAGGCATGGTTACGTTAGCAAAACATTCCAAAAGGGGTGATGAAAGAAGTCACAAGCTGGTCGGACTCTTTCATCTTGATTTGGTGGTAACCGGAATAAGCATCAAGAAAAGATAAAATTTCACATCCCGTAGTGGAGTCAACTATCTGGTCGATACGAGGTAATGGAAAGGGATTCTTCGGACATGCTTTATTTAAACTAGTATAGTCTACACACATCCTCCACTTCCCATTTTTTCTTGTTGACTAGTATAGGGTTAGCTAACCACTCGGGATGGAATACCTCCTTGATGAATCCGGCCGCCAGCAACTTGTGGATCACCTCCCCGATGGCTCGGCACTTCTCCTCGTCAAATCGGCGCAGGCGCTGCTTCACGGGCTTGGAGCCGGCTCGGATGTCCAAGGAGTGCTCGGCGACTTCCCTCGGTATGCCAGGCATGTCCGAGGGACTCCACGCAAATATGTCAGCATTTGCG
>Ga0182004_10001782_pt1 | contig 16222 bp, 14 predicted proteins | sample Sormic07211540_1_FD_120479 | JGI IMG/M metagenome (GOLD analysis project Ga0182004, IMG submission 120479) | Endophyte microbial communities from Sorghum bicolor roots, Mead, Nebraska, USA - 072115-40_1 MetaG | ecosystem: Host-associated > Plants > Roots > Unclassified | place: USA: Nebraska...
ACAGTTTAGCTGTAAATCACGAGACGAATCTTTTGATCCTAGTTAGTCCATGATTGGATAATATTTGTCACAAACAAACGAAAGTGCTACAATACCGAAAACTTTTCACTTTTCGGAACTAAACAAAGCCTAGTTCCTTTCCGTGAAGTCGTGAACACAGGATAGCAGCGTCCGAAAACAAATAAAACACAGGGTAGCCAGCCGCCAGATCCAATAGCTACATTTGAGGCCTGTTTGGTTCTTATTACTAAATTAGTCAGTTAAATTTGAGTTATTTTAGTAGATAAATTTTCAAACGCCCTGACTAAAAATAAACTAAAATAGTTTAGTCTCATTAGTTATCTAGGAGTAGCAAAAATAATTTTAGTAGCTAAATTTTAGTGAAAGGAAACTAAACAGACCCTTGTTATAATTTCTGACAATAGAGGCACATGTGGAGACTTTATCAATAATCTTAAGATCTACCAGCTCAGGTTTTTAAATTTTGCATAGGGTGTTGTATTCATATGGGTGGGTGTATGTGTTTACCCGTGTTAATTATAGAGTGATTACTAGTAATAAAAATATACAATTCTAGTAAAGTTTGACACTATTGATGTGTTTCTAATTGTAGAAGGATACTTTCTTCTTGCTATATTTATTATTGCAATTAATAATGCCTTTTTAAGTATTACGGTCTAGGAGATCATTTAGCATGAAAAGGGCTGACCTTTTGGCGATTATTTAATATTTTTTGGATAGATGGCTAATATTTAACCGTGTCATCCACCATTTCCTTTCAAGGACACGGCGAAAAAAAAGCAAAATGAACCCTTTATATGACACAACTTTCTTAGATGGCATTAATGTCTAGAAATTTTTTTAATTCATTGAGAAGTTGTTTGCATTAATTTTTTTATTTGTGTGAAAATTGATAGCTTCATAAGATGCTTAGACCCTAAATGATTTTATACCTTGTCGTGGAAGTTAACAAAGGGAAACCTTACATGATTATAAGCTTTGACTTTGAAAAGTCACATAGAGCTTTTCGAATCTTGCACCCTAAGCAGGGTTCCACTCCTAGCTTTGGAATTAGTTTACTAAGTAACATGAATTTGAGGACAGAAAAAAAACATAAACGAAACTCACTATGAACCTAACATCAACAATTGACTATAATAAAGGTATACAAGCCTGGTTAGAGGGTGAGAGGGAGTTTAACGGGTAAGGACAATGAGTGAGAGAGGTAATTAAACTAAGCTCTCCTACTTCCACCTTATCCCCGTTATCCCTACCATCCATCATCTCTCTCTCATCAAATTAACAACGTTGTCTTTGACCCTATCGAAGAGCGCCTAGCTTCAAAAGCACCACCATCTACAAACACAGGCCAAATCACATATGCTCTCAAAGTGTAGAGGCTTTGGATTTAAGCTTGAAACCTCGATTTAGATTTTAGGAAGCGATAAATAGTAAAAGATAACCATCATGCCTCTTCACTCTCGCATATCTCCCCTTTATTTTCTCAATTACTGCCTTTCTATTCTAAAAAAAAGGTTTATCAACTATCATTTCTACGTATAAAAGTGGATTGTTTTGTAGCAGTAAAATCGATCACATAAAGTCATTGTAAAGTTAGTACTACGCTACTATAGTATTGTACAGATAGCATGGCACAATGTACGGTAATACTAAATGGTACTACATAAAAGAAAACAAACTTTTGTGCCTATACAAAAACCGGAGCGCAAGGTTCAAAAAAAAAAAAAAAACAGAGCGCAGGAACGACCGCGCCACGCGGGGGAGAATATTCTGCAGCCGGTCCACGCTGGACTGGGGCAGCCGCCGCAGCCCCCGCCCCGCGTGCGGCTCTCTGTTCCTCCGTCCCGTTCTCCTCGCTGCTTTCATCCGCCAACGCTGCAACTGCAACGCACGCAATAATCACCTGCTGCTTTGCTACTGGTGGAGGGCTCGCTCCCTTCTCCCCCGCCCTCGCTTCGCTTGCTCGGGGCGCCACCGTGGGGTCCTCCTGCTCCTCCACCCACATCCACCCTGTCCCTGTCGTCCGCTCTGCTCAACCAAACCGGCGAAACCGCTCCCCTCCCCCTCTCCTCCTCCAGATCCATCCACCTCTCCTCGAAACCGTCCGAGTCCGGAGCAGCAAGGCGGAGAGGTGGCGGCGGGGGAGATGGAGAGCCTGGCGCAGCGCGCCGCGCTGCTGCGGGAGTCGCTGCAGAAGAGCCAGCAGGTCACCGACGCCGTCGTCTCCATCCTAGGCTCCTTCGACAGCCGCCTCACCGCGCTCGACTCCGCCATGCGCCCCATCCAGGTGCGCCTCGCCTAGCCTGCTCGCCCGCTCGCTCGCTCGCTCGGCGCCGCCCCTCTCTCTTGATTTTATCGTTAGGGCTCCCCGCGTGCCGGCTGCTGGAGTGTTGCTCTGACTGATGCCGCTGCTTGCTTTGGGCGCAGGTGAGGACGCACGCCGTGCGCACCGCGCACGAGAACATCGACCGCACGCTGCGCTCCGCGGATGTGATCCTTACCCAGTTCGACCGAACTCGAGAGGTGATTGCTCCTAACTTCAGTCCCATATCCATATGGTCGTCCCGTGGTCGTCGCTCCCTTTTCACAGTATTTGCATCCTCGCGGACTTGGAACTGCAGCTTAATGCCTTAATTTAGCCTATAATAATAAGGGTAGGGAGCGTGCAGTTAGATGTGATCCTCTACCTCAGCGTATTTGGACATTGGGTGTATTATGTGAGCAGTCAAAGTTTTTGAACTTGACCACTAGCCCCTCCGTTTATCGCTGTGAAGCATTGTTGTATTCAAAAAATAAAAAAAATTCAACCTTGCAAATTTTGATCGACATAGTTACTACATTATATACACGCTTACCGTATGAAAGTTGTATCAATAGATTCTTATTCAAATTATGTTTAAGTCGATGTTCATTTTTGTAATAATTGACAATGCACTATTGGAGAAATCAATGCTCAAAATATACTTCTGAAGAATTTCTCGTTAATTATGCCTTAAATTTATGGGCGGAGTGAGTAATACACAAAAGCATTATTGGATTTGTCATGAAAAATGCTAAAAGCTATCAAAATTTTAACAACTTTTACAAAGTAGTGGTGAAAATTAATGGTCAAACATGCTTGTTCGAGGCCCTGTCCATCACCTAAATGACAATTTAAAAAGAATGGAGGTGGTATTTTATCTATTTATTAATTTTGTGATGGGTTGTTTTTTAGGGAGCACAGCCTTACTTCACCTGTTTTATGTACAGGCAGAGCGTGAAATACAGAAGGGTCCGCATGAGAACCTTCAAGGCTTCCTAGATGCGGTTGATCGGTTGAGAAGTATTGAGCGTTTCTTTAGTTCAAATCGGAGTTACCGTAGTAGTGATGGGGTGCTCAACCATGTAAACGCCCTCCTTTCTAAGGCCCTTGTCAAGATGGAGGGTGAATTCCAGAATCAATTGTCCCAGCGCAGGTTTGTGTCTCATTATTAATTTACAATGATCGTTTTGCTACCTATACCTCATCTAACCCTTGCACTGTGCACCCTCCATACTGATTTCAGCAAACCGATGGAGCCTGATCGTCTTTTTGATTGTCTTCCAAGTACACTAAGACCATCATCTGAATCTCAGCCCGAAGGTGGGAAAAACCCATCTGAAAATCACCAAAACTCAGAGGCTGCTGTATATAGTCCTCCTGCTCTTATTGAGCCAAAGTTTGTTCCACTACTCTCTAAATTAGCACAACAGTTGGTTCAAGCTGGATGCCAACAGCAATGCTCAGAAATATACAGGTACAAGCATTTACACTGATAATTTTGCAGTTTCTCTTGTTATCAGTATGTAAAAAACTTTTCTTGTTTCTGTGGGCCTCTGTTGTGTGTGCTAAGACTCTAAGAGATGCAGTACAGTTGTATGTGATGGAGTGACTTAGTGAAGCGTATTCTCTTTTATGTGCAGTGAAGCTCGCTCTTCAGCTTTAGAATCAAGTCTGAAGAACTTGGGTGTTGAAAAACTGAGCAAAGATGAAGTGCAGAAAATGCCGTGGGAAATTTTGGAGTCTAAAATTGGGAATTGGATTCATTTCATGCGAATTGCTGTAAGTAATTTCCCTCCCTCAGATCTTCTGTTATGGTATAGCGTTGCTCTGGTGACATTTGCCTCTTCTTGAGACAGGTCAAACTTCTTTTTGCTGGGGAGCGCCAGCTTTGCGACCAAGTTTTTGAGTGCAGTCAATCTTTGAGGGATAAGTGTTTTGCTGCAATAACAAAGAACAGTTTGGCTACACTACTCAGTTTTGGAGAGGCTATTGCTATGAGTAAACGATCACCAGAGAAACTCTTTGTTCTGCTAGACATGTATGAGATAATGTGTGAGCTTCAAACAGAGGTAAATATCTGATTCTGATCATAGCTACAGTGGTGGCCCTGTTTGGTTGGGCGGGTAAAGTTTAACTCCTGTCACATCGAATGTTTGGACACATGCATGGACTACTAAATATAGATTATTTACGAAACTAAAAACACAGTTAGAGAGTAATTTGCGAGACGAATTTTTAAGCCTAATTAGTCCATGATTAGACACTAATTGCCAAAAAAGACGAAAATGCTACAGTACATGTTAAGCTTTAACACGCCCAGCCAAACACCCCGCAACCATTTCTCTTTTGTGCACATCGATATCAGCACACTTTGCATGCTGCCCTTACAGTCTATGTTCATTTAGGCTAAACTGAATGTTAAAATCCTTTAGCCGTTTCTAAAACTTTTGGTTGTCAGAAATCCTGCAGTTCCTGTTTTGAGTGTTTGGTCCACTTGTATTGATGACATTTCAGCTGACTTAATTAATGTAAAAACACTGCTGCATATGCTTACCCTAATCTACAACTTCCTTGTTGTATACATTCAAGTAACAGGAGTGTCCGTATGCCATAGTTAGGGGTGTGAATTGCTGCTTCTATTGGTCTCCGCCAACCCTGATCGAACATACAGTTCGCTACCATCCGTTAGCCATCTGTTGGACCATGGGATTCCCCCCCACCAAATTGATCTTAAGTTTTAACTCAGTCTCACACATGGCAAAATTCTTGTCTCTGAGTTTGCTTAAGTGCACTTTTACTTGAAAAAGAAATTGTAGGGAATGTGGAGACTTGTAGACTATCAAGTTAATTTCATTCTGTTTAAGATATGTAAGAACGAATGTAAATGTACTTTGTATTGGTGAATATTTTGTTTATAGAAGGAATTTAAAGCTTCATTGTTGTTGACTTTGTAGATTGACACCATTTTTGTTGGAGAAGCATGCTCGCAAATGCGCGACTATGCACTGAGTTTAACAAAATGCTTAGCACAAACAGCGCAAAAGACTTTCAGTGATTTTGAAGAAGCGGTTGAAAAGGATGCAACAAAGAATATTCACACTGATGGAACAGTTCATCCTTTAACGAGCTATGTGATCAACTATGTTAAATTTTTGTTTGAGTAAGTATCTAATCAAATTCATATGCAATTTATGTATTGTTGTAAATGAATAGGTGTACAAGATTTGTCCTTATTCATGTGCCTTCTTTTTCTAATTATCCACTGGCTTTTCTAGTTATGCATCTTATGCAATTATTTCCGCCATGTGTCATTTCTTATGTTATCCTCCTGATTGGCCAAAAGCCTTTTTTTTCCATTGCACTGTTTTGATGACCAGAATAACACTCATTTGTAGCCCTGTTTCTTATGCACCATCTCGTGAAGATCCTTTTGGCATATATTACAAATGATTTCAGCCTCCTTCAACATCCCAGGCATACATGCAAGCACAAAAGTCGAAAAAACTGACAACCACCTGTTAATGCCTGTGCAGCTACCAGTCAACTCTAAAGCAGCTTTTCCAGGAGTTCAAAAAGGAAGATGGAACAGGTTCTGAGCTGGCAGCTGTAACAATGAAAATCATGCAAGCCTTACAAAATAATTTAGAAGCAAAAGCAAAACAATACAAGGATCCAGCCTTGATGCACATATTTTTGATGAACAACATTCACTATATCGTCAAATCTGTCCGCAGGTATGTTCTTATATCAAGTAACACTAGGAAGAAAATAACAATAGTGTGTGTAATATCTTATTCTCTCTTTTCTCTGTCACTCAGATCAGAAGCCAAGGATTTGTTGGGTGATGACTGGATTCAAAGGCACCGAAGGATTGTACAGCAAAATGCCAATCAGTATAGAAGGATTGCTTGGTCGAAGGTATCTGTGCTCTGGATCTTTGATTAAAACCGAATACTTTTCTTGCATATTGATATCCTTTGTTTTAAGGCTTATTTGACCTTACTAAATAGATATTCTCATGTTCATTAAAAAAAAAAATAGATATTCTCATTAGCCACAACCTACCTGTCCAAATACCAGTATTCATGTAGCTGCCAACTGCAAAAGTAGGTATAAGTAGGCTTCCAGAGACATTATTGGTCATAAACTCACCACTCCTAACGTGCGACAACTGCCATGTACAGTATCTAATACTTGTTCCTGACTGAGTAGGCAATGTTTAGGAATAGGATTATAGCGGGATGTAGGATTTTTCCAGGAAAATGGGGGGCAAACCAGTAGTTTCTCAGCAAGTCAACATTGCTTGCAGCACCACTTGGTGTGTTTGTACATGCAATGCGATAATATCACCTGGAAAATGAAACTAGTATATGTAGATACTACGCATGTGGATAACCTTATATTTATTTGGTCTGATATTACAGGTGTTGCAATGCCTCTCTGGTCAAGGTTTGACTTCATCAGGTGGTAGTGGTCAAGTAGGAAGTGATGGTGGCAATAGCAGTGGAGCTTCAAGAGCAGCTGTGAAGGAGAGGTCAGTCCGATTCTGATATGATAATTATTTGAGGTCTGCTTTCTTGTACAATTTCTGAAGCACTGTCATTTTTTGGTTTCTTCCTGCGGTGCTATCAGATTCAGATCTTTCAATGTGTTATTCGAAGAGATCTATCAGAAGCAATGTGGCTGGTCGGTTCCAGACACTGAGCTGCGTGAGTCACTAAGACTTGCGGTTGCTGAAATCCTGTTGCCTGCCTACCGATCTTTCATAAAACGTTTTGGGTATGTTGCTCTGACTCCTTGTTACTTGTCGAAAGTTAACTTATGAGCCTAGGAAGAAAGTTAACTTATGAGCCCAGGAACCAGCTATGCTTTCTGAAAGATACCTGCAGTATTCCTTCTAGTTCATATTCATTGTGCTTAGACATATTGTTTTCTGATGATCTGTAGGCCTCTCATAGAGAATAGCAAAGCACCTGGAAAATACGTGAAGCACACTCCTGAGCAACTCGAGCTGCTGCTAGGCAATTTATTTGAGGGGAAACAAGAACGCGCTTGATAGTTTGGTACTGCAACAAGGATGATGCTGTTCTATGTAAAAAAAAAAATGGAGACCCTGTTAGCGTTAGCATTGCTTGTGATCTCCCCATGGGAGTCAAATATACAGCTGCTGTGGCACCATTCCTTGTTTCGGCGCATTATTATTTGTACAGAAGAATATATATGTCAGCTATGCCTTTTTGTTGACCTGGTAGTTGTTAACTAGGCTTGTTAGTTCGTAGCAGTGTGCGAGAAACCGGCTGGCAGTGCTTGCGCGTTAACTGAACAATTGAGTTTTTAGTTAAGACTGTTTGCTAGCCATGTGGATTGCTTTGAAGATTCGTGTCTTTTATGTTACGATGGGATTGGGTTTTGAAGGGTTCGATGGACTAACGACAGAGTCCACGACCGGTGCTGATTCATTCATTCGGGACGAGCACTGGATAGCGACCCAATTGTAGTTTTTTTCTTCTATGCTTCTATCTCTTCTTTATCATCGCAGCATATCTGTCTAAGCGGTTTTTTTATTTAGATTCATCTTGCGATTTATAGACAAATTATGCAATTAATTTTTGTTTTTGTTTATACTTAATGATTCATGTATGTGTCGTAAGATTTGATGTGACGGGAAATCTTGAAATTTTTTTTAGTTTTTAGGTGAACTGGCCTTGTTTAGATCCAAAAAGTTTTTAGATTTTGACACTATAGTACTTTCGTTTTTATTTGACAAACATTGTCCAATCATAGAGTAACTAGGCTTAAAAGATTCGTGTCGCGATTTACAAGTAAACCGTGCAATTAGTTTTTATTTTTATCTATATTTAATGTTTTATATATGTGTCGTAAGATTTAAATGTGACAGACAATCTTGAAAAGATTAAACAGGCCCGAACAAAAGTTCTACGTCTCAAAAAAAAAAAAGAGAAATTGATATACAGTACTCTCTCTTCAGTCTTCGGAGCCAAGCAAGAGGTCTGACACCGAAACACCAGCAGTTAGGAGGGAGAAGTCAACACCTACCGGCCACCAGATCAGAGGACAAGGCAGCAGACAACGGAGCACGGCACGGTGGCAGAGAGCAAAGCAACCCTCTGACCAAGAACCGATCCCGGCTACGCAGCGGAGATTTGGAGATCTGGCATCTCAGAGCGGGAATTCAGTGGGCAAATGAGGAGCAAGACAAGATTAGGAGGTCAGTAGAACACCCGATGAGTAGCTTCCAGATGCACCTGAGCGGCGGGGGCGGGGGCGGCGCGGGTAGCAGGATGATGCCGCCGAAGCAGCTGCTTACCATCATCATTATCATCTTCTCCACGCTCTCCTTCATCAAGCTGCTGTTCCTCACCAGCTCCTCGTTCTCGTCAGCGGGCTCGACCTCCCGCAGCAGCCCGGCGTGGGACGCCGGCAGCGGGGGTAACGGGACGGCTAGGAGCGCGCTCGCCGCCAAGGAGCTCGCGCTGCTCCGCTCCGTCGTCACCGCGCGGGCGCCGTGCAGGCTGCTGGTGTTCGGCCTCTCCCCGCAGCTCCTCGCCCTCGCCAAGCTCAACTCCGGAGCCGGCGCGGGGGCCACCACCGCCTTCGTTACAGACAGCGCCGACGACGCGGACGCTGCGCGTCACGTGCTCCTCTCCGAGCGCGGCGGGGCTGGGTCCGCCGCCGCGGTGGCCGTCCACCGGGCCAGGTACCGCGACGCGGCGGCGGAGGCTTGGCCGCTGCTGCGGCGCGCGCGCGGGAGCCCGGCGTGCCGGCGGCCCACGGGGACGGTGCGCAAGTCCGGGTGCCCGCTGGCGCTCACCTCGCTGCCGCGGGAGGTGCTCGACACGAGGTGGGACGTGGTCGTTGTCGACGGGCCCAGCGGGGCGGCGCCGGAGGAGCCCGGGCGGATGGGGACCATCTACACCGCCGCGGCGCTGGCGCGCGCCGTGGCTGGCGGCGAGGCGGTGGACGTGGCGGTGCACGACGTGGACCGGACGGTGGAGCGGTGGTATGCGTGGGAGTACCTCTGCGAGGACAACCTCGTCGCCGCAAAGGGCCGCCTCTGGCACTTCCGCATTGCCGCCGGTGCGGGGCCGACGGACGCGTTCTGCTCCATCGGCCCCGTCCAGATCTTGTAGGACCGCTGGACGAGCAAGGGAAAGATTCCAAGATCACTGGAGACATTGCCATTTCTTTCCCAATCGGGGAATGCAGATGAAATTGGCGCCACCTCTTGATCGACATATTTTGCCGTGGCATCAGCATCACCAATGGGGCTGAGCAGACCTTGTGCAAAGCCAATGCTAGGATCTTGTGGCAGCGGTGCTGATGCGAAGAAGATCTAGCATTTTTGCTTTTAGGAACAAGGATTGAGCTGTTCATAGAATTATAGATAAGTCTGTTCAAATCTTTTGCTGAACTAGGCAGTGTTGAGGAGCATTTCCAAGAAGAGTTTTTTTTCTAAACAGCTACACTGAATGGTTCCTTTCTTTGTCTACAGCAACCAAATTTATCAATTTATCTTGCTTTAGTGCTTCCACATTACATTATCTTGAGGTTGGCTGAGTTTTTTTTGTTCTCCAGCAAAAGTAGGATACTGTATTACTGTGCTACTATCACTTTATTTTAGTTTTTGTTCTTGATATAGCTGAAGTGGAGATTGTGAAACATTATGGTTTTTTTATGCACTCATCTGATATATCTTCAATTCTTGATTTTGAAAAGGAAAAGGATCGAATTATTTGGAGGTACACGAGGGAGGAAAACTAAATCAAATTCTAATTGTAGTTTTTAATGCATTGTTCATGAGAACTTGATTTTCTAAAACTATAATGTGGACGCATGACCAGAATTGAGCTAGTGAAAAATGAAAGTGACCACATCTTTTCTGTTAAAATCTCACAAAACTAATTGTATCAAGAGGCCATGTTTAGGGATGTTGCAGTGTACTTGTGTTCGCAGATGTAGTCTCTTTTTCTTATCCATAGGAGCATTTGTTCTTTCTTGATTTTTTTAATTTTTTTAATTTTTTTTAATTTTTTTAATTTTTTTTTTGGTATAAGAGTCTGGACACAAGATATGTTGCTGTCATTTAGCGTCTGAAAAGTTTGTTCTGCAGTCCACCGCTGTTTGTTTGTTTTTTAGTCTTCCTGAATTCGAGCTGTTGTCAATTGTGTGGAACAGGAGGGGTTTCCCCCTACTGATATTTATTGATAAGAACTTAATGTTTTACAAGTACAAGTTTCAGGATACAAAGAAGTGCTTGGCTTAGGCTTACTGGACCATTCTATTCATGTGTGCTTATGTGAAGCTCTGGTGTCGTTCTGTGGAGCTCTGAACTTTTTAACTGTAGCCACTTCTCCAGTATGCATCCGTAGCACATTTTGGCTCTGAGTACACTGCCTCTATTTGGTAGCCATGTCCTGAGGAGGTTCAGAATGTTGCGAGGCTTTGATGCTTGTGTGACTTACTTTCGGTTGCTTTCGTTGATTGGCACTCTATTTTTATGGACCTGTCTATTTCATTCTGAGGTCTTAAGAATTCCAGTGTTTACACATTGCCAGCTCTATGTGGCTGTCTCACGGTCGACTTCCAGAGGTGACCTAAGAATTCTAATCGAGAATACTGATGGTTCATGTGGTTCACAGACTTGAAATGTTGTGTACCGAGAGGTCCTTGATCCCTATGTGGCATAAGCATAAGACTCTTGCAATGCGTTAGATTTTTGGCCTTGCTGTATATACATGCTTTTGAGAATGCTGGCTGGCCACCTGCGTTTCTTATTTTGCATTGAGCGTATTAATACACATGATGTGTATGATGTGTTTTGAACTAAGGTTTCACTCTTTTCATTTGATCTTAATCTCGTGCCTGAACCTCATCGTGATCTTACTTTTGTACTCATTCTACCTCTCAATCTGTGCCTGCAGATGGGAGACAGGCTGATTCTGGTCTTATGCCTGGAAACTGTAGTGAGACCATATGTGTGTGTGCCTCTAGGTTCTGGGACGTCTATGATTCATAAGATGAATCGAGATTGCTGCATAGTGACCTGGTGTTGATTGATGAAGAGGTATATGTTGTCCCTTGCCTGCCTGTAAACACCTGTAAGCTAGCTGTAAGATTCAGTATATTGGTGATAAGCTGTAGGACCCACAAACTTTTTACCAAAAGTTATGTGTAGGGTTCTTTATACTGAGTTTACAGTCAGCTGATGCTACCTAACATATGTGTGTGCCTCTAGGTTTTCTACTATGGAGGTTAGTTTTAAGATTTCGAAACATCAAATAAATATAGAGATCAAGTATTTAAAAGATGAATGGATGGCAATGGTAATCTGTGCTCATTAAAACAAACAAAGATAAGTCACATGATATCCTTATGTGTATGCATATGGCTGTTTACCTCTAGGACTTGTGCATCACCTGTCAACAATCAAGAGACTTTTGACCGACGAAGAAACCAGGGATGATAATGGTGATGGATGTGCGGACAGTGCTGCTTCTACTGCAGAGCCTAGGTACCTCCTTGCTTCGGTTTATGATTATGTGTTCATGCAGACACCGATTAATCCTACAACAGTTCAAGCTCGTGTGTGTGTCTGATTTGGCATATTTAAGACCCATGTGAACTAGCTGAAACTCAGTTTCGGTAACATCCTAAATGAAATTGTTCTCTCTAGGATTCTATCTTTTATCGCTAGATTATCTGTAGGGTTTGTTTCCATCTCCAAATATCTCTAACCATACATGGAGTATGCTTGCTTAGGGATGTCATCTAGACAAATCCGGTAATAAGTGCACACTAAGAGTGTTTTTTTGAATCTATGAAACTAAGAGTTAATTGCCCACACCCTATGTCCCTATGTACACACTTTTATTCCATAACTGACAATACAAATGTGACATGCCAAAATTACAAGAGGGTAACAAAAATTTCAGCAACACAGTTCAGGTTCAGTAAATAAGTCCCTTTTTTTAGTTGTAAACCAAGAGAGCTCCACATCAGAAGCTGAACCAAACTAAATTTGAAGCCACGAGAAGCTGAACCAAACTAAAACAGCATACATGAATTTAAACTTGATACGTTCATTTTCCTGCAGACAAATTACTTTCATTCCAAGATCTGACTACAAACTCAAGTGGTTGTAGATTACACATTTTTTTCTTTTCGATTGTTGCTACTCACTGCCTCACACACTTGGATAGGGTGAAACTTGTGGACCTTACATGTATATCTGATTTTTCTTGGTTGTTCCCTGGTTCTCTCCTAAAAATGAGTGGAAGAATGATATGCGTACCTTATTTTGTGCTATTAGCAGAGCTTCCAATCTGTACTGATGGGTTTAAAATAACAAGAAGCAAACAGCATTTTAAATTTGAACATGCTTGTCACATGATCAAGCTCTGTGAAGCACTTGCTGCTATTTTTATTCACAGTGTACCAAAGGACATATTAGTGGTGTGTCAACTAAGCCTGAATGATGCCTCTTGAACAGTTTACCAAAAAATAAAATCTATGGAAAACCTTCTTTATCTAAAAACTAAAAGTGTGTATACATTTTGAAGAAAAATATTACATGAACAGAAGTTTTCTGATTCCTTCTATGTGTTATTGAGGTCATGTGAAACTATCTATACTTCTAATAATATTATTGGTATTGTTTTTTTAGATAAATGATAGTACATATCCGGCTTCATCTATCAACCGATACAATCAGGCCAATTATTACAACATTTCGCCCATAGGCAAACACACAAGCTGCAAATAATTGGCAGTAGGCAAACACACAAAGCCAGATTTTTTTTTTTTTTGGTCAGATGTTTTTCTTACTTGTGTGAGTAAATTTCAGGAATTGAAGCACTAGCTTCCAAACTTTCTCGTCCACTTATGTTGCTTAAATCTGTCTGCACCGGTTACCAGTATACATGCTTTCATTTTCCTTTTTGGTAGAAATATTTGCAAATAGTTCTAGTGTTTTTTCTTTACTTTGGTGTAGACAAGTTGGACTATGTTGTCTAGGACCAGTTTTGAAGGAAAATATTCCAATCGCCGTTCTAGTATGTACCAATACCCTACCTGCCCACTTTATTCTTATTCTTTGATTCTTGTCCTTGCAAGATTGTGCCATTAGTTTTTTCTTTGCTCCTCATGCTATTTGAAAAGCAATATTTTTTTTAAAAAAATTTCTTACAAACTAGTGCTCCTTGTCCTATCATAAAATATTTGTGAAGATCATTGAGCTTAATTTACAAAAACTCGGTCCTGAAATTTGACTTGTTACACTCAGGGGTAACATTGTGGATGATAGGCCATATGACCATACGCGGACTCAAAAAGATGATAACAACTTTGGTTACAGGGTCTTTCTGATATGCTTCCTTTTCTGCTAAGAAAATATCCTTTGGTGGCATGTCAGATATCTTTTCAATGCCTTTCCAAAAAAAAAAAGATATCTTATCAATGCTTTGTTTTTTTTTCTGCTTCACTTTTTTAACGTGTTCTCTAAATCCTTGTACTCTGATCCTTAATTCCCTCTTGACTTGCTGCATGAGCTAATTTCTCCTTGGATTCTGATCTTTAATTAGCTGAAGTTGATTTCTCATGTCGTGTCAGTTGGATCCTAGCGATTACGGAAATTATTGCTGATGTGCAGCAGTGGCTCATCCTCGGTATTATTGAGTTGGACAATAACTGCTCTGATCCATTCCAAGCTCAATCCTCCCCGTGTGTAGGCCTGTATGGAGCATCGTATAGTATAAGTAGTTTACATCCACCTGTTCATTTCTGGATCTGGAATTGACAGCAGAGCATGCAGTACTGGGTTCCTTGATAAATTGATATCTGACGGCGACTGGTAGAAAAGGGTCACTTTCTTTTTAGATGTAGAATGATGGCTTTTCGTTAGTTGATAGTCACTGCGTTGAAATATGACCGTTGATGGAGTGCGGCAAAGAGATGTGAAGACTAGAGTACCGTTGACTGAGAACTGCTGAATTACTAGACTAGTCTTTTATATGCAGGATTACACCAACAGACAGAATACGGCTGTTCATTTCATATAATAAAACCTGAATACATACCTTTTTTTTACCTTCTTGCAGTGGAGATTTTTTTCCCCTCATCAGCCAGGAGGATATATATTTGCCGGCCTGTGAAATTAATTAGATGTGTGTTTGTGTGATGCCATTGCAATTGCAATCGCCTCGATATTAAACCAATGGGTGGCGAACTGGGAACGGATACATCCGAATGTTGCTTTACATGGTGCTTATCCCATGAGACCATTGTTTAGTTGGGCATGGATCCTTCACTAATGATAGTTGATAGGCATGAAACTAGATTACTTGCAGGGAGCATAACTTTAGTGTTACACTAAGGCATCAAGTACAGCGTGGTGTCAGGATGGATGAGTTTTGTCCATGGAGCTTTTGTGACGTACGTACTTGGAATGCCATTCGAAACCATACTATTTAACTAGTATGGTCATGAAGAAAGTAGGTGGTGCTGAGCATTTGTTCATCCTGTTGTATTATTAATTCTTAATTAATTATTTCAGAATCCAGATGACGGACTCTCTGTCGGTTCCCTCCCTACTACGCGGCACGTTTGACTCGTGTAGGAGAAGGTTAGCATAGCAGCTGCTTGTTTGGTCGCTGAAGAGAACGCAAACCACAAGGCACGAACTGCTGAACCGCAAGCTGCCCACATTCAGGTGACTAGGTGAGTCTGAAACCCTGCAATTTCCAATGGCATGCATGTGCTCTCGGTCGCCATTTCCAAGCTGTACATGCATTGCGTTCCATGGTCGGTCGAATTATGCTTCCGGAACACTAGTGGCCTAATGCATATGATGATATGAATTTGCATTGTTATGTGGATTTGTAAGCTTGTGCAAGCAATAAGTTTGAGTAGTAGCTAGCTGGGCGATGGATGATACGTTTTGAGCTGGGTACAGGCGCACAGGAGAGTAGGAGACGTCCCTAACATGGCAGCTCTGCTTGTGTGGGTCTGGACGCCACCCGATGGCGTTGCGTCTGCCAACAACCATGCTCGTCCTAGCTAGTGCTAGTGCTAGTTGGCCCTTGTTTTGGCAGGACCCAGAGGCAGCCCCTGACTCGAAGCAGCAGCAGCAGCAACGTGCACGCTGGACGGCCAGAGGCGAAGCTTCCATTCCGTCCTGCACACAAGACGTGTCCAATCACCACCGTTTACTTGGGTCGGTCTTTGTCTTGGACCACTGTAGTAGGACTCTGATTCTGTCTATCTCTGTTTCTCAAAGCTGGGCTTGTGGGCACATGGGATGATAGAATCAGAAACGTGGCCTTGTGATTTCTACCTCCTCACCTAACATTAGTTCCTGCATTTTCCCCAGCTTCATCATCTATCTATTTATATATGTGCTGATCAAAACTGGAGTTTCCGTCAGTCTCACGTCTGTCTGTCGCTGGTAACTGCATTGCAGACCCGAGTATGTAAATGGTTTGGTCGAGCATGTACTCAATCTGTCCCAGAATAAATACGCATCTCACTTCTTGAGGAATGACTTTTTGAAATTTAACTAAATACACATCTTGCTTAGTGTACATGGTTACATAGTTTGTTGGTGATGGGTGATGACGACTACTACTATGGGCTATGGGCTATGGCCTACGACTACGAGTATGGGAGAAGGAATGAGGAGGCGACAGGGACCTTGTTGCTGTTGTCTGTGGATTAATTTCTTGCGCTTTACTAGTGGCTTGGCTTTGGCAATTGGGAATTGGGATGGGGATGGGGTTCGTTTGCCTCATCTGACGTCGACGCCACACCGGCCGTCACCTTTTCGAACTTGCCAAAGTCCCCTTCACTTTACTGCTCTGCTCTGCTGCTCAAGATAATTCCTCT
>Ga0182004_10001783_pt1 | contig 16222 bp, 24 predicted proteins | sample Sormic07211540_1_FD_120479 | JGI IMG/M metagenome (GOLD analysis project Ga0182004, IMG submission 120479) | Endophyte microbial communities from Sorghum bicolor roots, Mead, Nebraska, USA - 072115-40_1 MetaG | ecosystem: Host-associated > Plants > Roots > Unclassified | place: USA: Nebraska...
TCACCATATATATATATATATATATATATATATATATATATATATATATATGATTACAAGGTTGCCGGAGGAGAAGAGTAGTGGCCATGGATTTGAGTGAGAGATGAGAGGCAAGGAAGGCAAGGAAGAAGAGACCATGTGATAGAAGGTGTGCTACGTGTGGCTCGTTAAACACTCAAACAACCATCCCAAAGCCTTTGCCAAATTCTTTACTCATTTTAACTGGATATGGTATGGTGAGGGAATCATCTTTGCTTAGTCTATACCCGTATTTCAATTCTTTCCACCTAAGCTCCATGAGGTTCACCAGCACTGCTGCTTAGTCTATACCCGTATTTCAATTCTTTCCGCCGTACCAATCTTTCCGCCTAAGCTCCATGAGGTTCACCAGCACTACTTTAGTTATTTATATGCAGAAGGAAGCTTCACTTGCATCTCATACAACTCATAATTTTGCAAAACCAAAGTAGCAATCAATACTTAGATGAATGCAACAACTATGTCCGCCCTGAACCTTGCAAGATTTTTGTTGACAATCAAATTGGGCCTAAGCCAATTTAAATAGGCCCATGATAGTTTTGGCCTAGTCTAAGGAAAACTTCATAAAGCGACATAATAATAGTACCACATTGGTTTTCCTATGGGATAATACCACCCTACCCCTTAAAAAATAAGAGGTACATGGCCGATTGAGTTCCCATCTATCTAATCAACGAAACACAAAACATATCTATTTGTTGTCCTAATTTCTTTATTTCTCAACCTCTCTTGCTGTTCGGCATATCTCCTGGTGAGATTTTCTGGCATCCTAGGTGGCCTTGCTGGTCCAAGAATGGGCTCTACATTGGCCTTATCGGTCTCTTGATCGATTTGGTTGATTACGCTGCATTCTTGCTGCGTTGCAGGTTGATCTATAACCTCTCCGGGCGTCCAAGGCCCTCGTTGGTGTGTTGGCTTAGAGTGATCTTCAGCGTCAACATACTTTTTGGTGTCTCCGCTGGGGAACGTGACATGGGGAACGACGGTGCAGCAAGCGATGGGGGCGACAAGACGAAGGCCCCTCACGATGCTAACATGGTTTCTCCTCAGGCCATCGACGAGCTTCCCGATGAGTTGCAGCAGAAGCTGCAAGCCAAGCTCGATGCCGATGTCCAGGCTTTCTTGGAGAGCTGCACCAAGGATCGGCGCGACAAGGTCACACAGTTCCAGGATTCTACCTATGGTGATGATACTGCCGCTACTACAACTACAGGCACTAAGGTAAACCCTACTAATAAACCTAGATATGATGAAGATCCTTATCCCACACATGCCAATTATGCTGCCATGATGGATGATCATAGGAAAGTGATTGATAATAATCTTTTTGCTGCAATAAATACGATCATGGCTCGTTTTGATAAGTTAGAAGCGAAAACAACCAATGACAATGCATCGGTTGTTGATTCTTCTTTTAAACAACCTGAATTTGGCTTGCCTTTGCATTTTTATGAAAACCAAAATGTATATGCAGCAGCAAACAAAGGCAAATCGGCCTCTTCTGCACTTGAAGCCTATAGGGCCGGTTTAGCTTGTAGTGGTCCATATAATAATATGGTTATCTATAATCAAAATATGGCTTAAAACTCAAACCGATTAAAGGGCAACAACAAGTCGAACTTCGGTGGGGCAAAACATTCTCCTCAATCCGCCAAAGTCACCAAGTCAAATTAATATTCTTGATGAAAGATCTACTGCTCTTATTGCTCCTACTACCGATTTTTATGATTCTTTGAATTGGTTTAAGGAAGAATTGTCTAGATCACTTGAAGAAAGTTTAGGTGTTCAAATTAAGCCTAGTAGGACTACATACCGCAAGCCCTATCCTTCACACTTTGATTTTATGAAAGCACCAGATGGGTGGAAGGTTCCTGATTTTAATAAATTTAGTGGTGATGATAGTAAATCTACCATGGAGCATATTGGTATGTTTCTTGCACAGATGGAAGGTTCTTTGAATCTCTTACTAGCACAGCTTTTGCATGGTTTATTGCATTGTCATCTTGTTCTGTTGGTTCATGGGCTGAGTTAGAGGAAAAATTTTATAGTCATTTTTATACCGGTATCCAGGAGACAAGATTATCACATCTTGCATCAGTTCGTCAAGGGCGTGATGAGTCCATTCTTGATTTTGTTAAACAATTTAGAGGGATTAAGAACCGATGTTTTCATTTAATGATTTCTGAAAGAGATTTAACTGACTTATGCTTTGCTAGCTTATGTTCGAGTAGGGATAAACATCAGCATTATGAATTTGTGAATGTTAATCAATTGTTGCAAAGGGCCATTTCAGCTGAATCGCGCCTTAAGGAATCTCATGATGCTTATAAATCTAATTGTCATATTGTGCATGTTATTGGTGACCATTCTAATTTTTCTGATGATGAGAATAGAGAAGTTTTCCCTGCTGAAATTAAATGGCCAACAGAGAATAAGATGGTTACTTGCCCATCTCTCAAACCAATTCATAAGAATCAGGGTGACGAGATAAAATTTACTTTTGATTCTTCTAAATGTGACCGAATCTTTTGATGAATTGTTAAAATTTGGTTATATTAGAATTAATTATACATTGCCTTTAGCTCATGAGTTAAAGAGAAAGGCTTGTTGTAAATTTCATAACTCTTTTTCTCATGCCACTAATGATTGCAATGTTTTGCATTGGCAGGTCCAATCGGCCCTTAATGAGGGATGATTGAGTCTTTATGATATGCAAGTTGATAAGGTCCCTTTTCCAATGCATATAATTGAAGCAGGACCACCCACTATTTTGATCCGTCTAGAGCAAGTCGATAGAACTCAAGGCAAGAATGTGCTTATCTTCAAACCACATGTAGCACCGAATGTTGAAATAAATTCGGGGCGCAAAGTGGTGCCTGAGAAAGATGATCAAGGAAAGAATAAGCTCAAGGTTATTGCTAGATCGACACAATATCTAAGAAGACAATGATGGTATGAAAAGGTGGTGGCACAGCACAGGCCGATTAGGCCAACTAGAGCAGTCGACCAAGCTAACTCCACACCACAGTAGAGCCAATTGGCTTAGCCAACTCAAACACATCAGCTAAGTCGGTTGAGTTAACTGCCCCAGTCGGCTTAGCCGACTCCCCCAGTTCTAGCAGCTCCGATTCCTCGCGTGTTCAGGTTCCATGCACATTCATCCCACATAGGCCATAGATTGTTACTTGGAAGACTAATGAGAAAAAGAACTATGGGGAGCTTGTGGTGAGACCACCATGTACTTTTGACAGGCTTATGGACAAGTATAAAAACGATAAGGCCAATTCTGAGAATTGGCCTAAGCGAGAAGATGAGAAGACAAAGCAGTTGGTGGTGATGTAGCCAGTAGCTCTAGTTCAGAGGGCTGCTCCGCACGTATCTCATTGGGGTCCCCCGTTCAACCTCCATCACACCGTAGTGGGGTCCCTATGGAGTTTGGGTCCCATATCCTCCAGTGGCACCTATGCATACTCAACAAAGGTAGGAAAAGCCTACTGGTTTAGTTTTGAGACCCTCTGTCTTTAGCCGATTGAACAATGGTCAATCAAGCTTTAACGGTGCCGATCAAAGTCAGGTTGTTCCATCTAAGATTACAGATCCACAAGGCTCTGGCAAGGTACACAACAAGTGTATGTTCCTAAGAAGATTGAAGTTCCCATTGTTTCTTCATCAAGAGCTGAACTTCAATCAATTATCACAATTGGCTCTATGGAAGCTCCTGTCATTAGTCATGATGAGCCGATTGCAATTGAAGAGATCCCAACAAACAAGCAAGATGAGGCTTCTAAAGAAGTTGTTAGAAATTGAGGAGAAGAAATGTGCCAAAGGGAATTCCAAGTATCACCAACTCGTATGGTGCCCTCGTGGGTTGAATATATAAGACTCAACGGCATAAGTTGCAGCGTGCTAGGCATAACCAATAGGAGTTGCCAAGGAAGAGGGTGAAGGCCTCAATTCCAAACACGTTGAAGTCCCTCTAGAAGGTCAAGTTGCTGCTATTGTTGTTGCTCAGTCAATTAGACCGACTCCTAAGTCAGGTGAGTTGACTATCCTTGTTGATTCTGCTCTAGAAGCCCTAGAGTTGGCTAAGCCGACTTTAGAGTTGGCTAAGGTGACTTTCGCTGGCCCAGGTGCCTTTGAGGTGTCCTTTGATGATTTTGCTTCTACTGTTGCTGCTCTAGTTGGCATGGAGGTTCCTAAGGTTCCTAATGAGGAGATGGTTGACTATGAAGCCACCCTAGAAAGAGGGGAAGTCAATGTGGTTGTTTTGTCCACCGATTACTACATTGTTGAGGAAGATTCAGCTGCAACAATGTTCAATTTCCTAGTACAAGATGCTACATTTAAGAAATTGGAACATCCTGTCAATCATCTCAAGCCTTTGCATGTGAAGGGCCATACCAGTGGCACACTGGTTCATAACATGATGGTGGACAATGGGGCAATTGTGAATGTTATGCCATATTCGCTTTACAAGAAGCTTGGTGGCACTGATGAGGAGCTGGTCAGGACTAACATGATGATCACTAGTGTTGGTGGAGGTGCTCCTATTCCAGCCAGAGGGATTGCTAAGATGGAGCTTACTTCTTCATTGTAGATGTGCAAGATAGCTACAGCTTAATACTTGGGCATGATTGGATTCATGCTAATTGTTGTGTACCATCTAGCTTGCACCAATTTCTCATCCACTGGGTAGAAGATGCTGTTGAGATTGTGTATTCAGATTCATAGGCTGATGTAGCTACAATCAATGCTCCTATGCTTGGGGGCATGATGATATTGATTGCTTATCTGGTAGAGATCTTTCTAACTTTGAATTTAGTAGTGTTACCAGACAAGGTGCTTTTATTTTGGTATCTTTGAAGCCGATTGACAATCGGCTCAATATTATCATCTGATTGTTTATCAATGAATATAAATATTGAATGGTTGAAACATTGTGTTGATCAGTATTCGGCTACTAAGACCGCTGCCTGTGAAGCGATTGATGACTTTATGAGCTCGATAAGTTGGGCCAAGGATTTACATCGGCCGACCCTTTAGAACAAGTTGACATTGGGGATGGCTCTGTGCCCCGGTCGATGTTTATAAATCAAAACTTGGAAGCCGATTACAAAGTTGACTTAATCGCGCTTCTTAAGGAATATGTTGATTGTTTTGCATGGAATTATATAGGGATGCCTGGATTGAGTCGAGAGCTTGTTGAACATCGGCTCCCTATCAAGGATGGATTGAGGCCTTACAAGCAACACCCCCGCCGATTTAATTCCACAATTTATGATCGGGTTAAGGAAGAGATTAATTAGCTCTTGCAAACAAGTTTTATTCAACCATGCAGATATGCAGAGTGGGTCTCTAATATTGTGCCTATTGAGAAGAAAGATTCTAGGAATATCAGAGTTTGTATTGATTTTAGTGATCTAAATAGAGCTACTCTGAAAGGTGAGTATCCTATGCCTATAGCTGATATGCTTATCAATGATGCTTCAGGACACTGGGTTATTAGCTTTCTTGATGGTAATGCCGGTTATAATTAGATTTTTATGGTTGAAGAAGATATGTCAAAGACGGATTTCATATGTCCTAGATTTGTTGGTCTGTTTGAGTGGGTTGTGATGACATTTGGGCTGAAGAATGCAGGTGCCACTTATCAAAGAGCTATGAATTTGATTTTCCATGATCTAATTGGGGTGATTATGGAGGTGTACATTAATGATATTGTGATTAAATTGGCTGCCCATAAATCTCATTTGGCCAATTTGCGTCTTGCTTTTGAGAGGATGCACCGCTACGGACTAAAGATGAATCCACTCAAATGTGTTTTTGGAGTATCGGCTGGAAAGTTGTTAGGTTTTATTATTCATGATCATGGCATAGAGATTGATCCTAAGAGGATACAGAAGATCAAGGGAGTTCAGGTGTCTACATGTAAGAAGGAGTTGCATAAATTCTTAGGAAAAGTGAACTACTTGAGGAGATTTGTTGCCAACCTGTCTAGGAAGATTATTCCTTTTACTCCCATATTAAAGCTGAAGGATGAATCTGAATTCACTTGGGGGAAAAACAACAAGAAGCATTCGAAAAGATAAAGGAATATCTGTCAACACTACCGGTTCTTCGTGCACCAAAAAGAGGAGTTCCTTTCAAATTGTGTACTGCTGCCGAAGAAAAGATAATCGGGACTGTTTTGACTCAAGAAGACAAAGGTAAAGAATATGTAGTTGCTTATCTTGGTCGTCGTCTTCTTGATTCTAAGACAAGGTATGCCCATATAGAGAAATTGTGTTTATCATTGTACTATGCTTGTTCCAAGATGAGACACTATCTTTTGTCTAGTACATATGTTGTTGCTTGCCATGCTGATGTGATAAAAGACATGTTATATCGGCCAATTCTTTGGGGAAGGATAGGCAAATGGGCATATGCACTAATTGAGTATGACTTGGCTTTTGAACCAATGAAAACTTTGAAAGGTCAAGTTCTTGCTAATTTTTTGTTGAGCATGGTATTGATTTAAATGATGAGATCAATTACCTTACTTTTACTCCCTGGAAATTATACTGTGACGGATCGGTTAGCAAAGATGTCCAAGGTGTGGTATTGTTCTTATTTCCCCTAGTGGTGCTGAATTCGAGATGTCAAGCCGATCGAGTTTTCATTGCACTAATAATCAAACCAATTATGAAGCTTTGTTATTTGGATTGATTATGTTGTGGTCCATGTGAGTAAAGCATGTTGGGGCTTATGGTGATTCCTTATTGGTAGTACAACAAGTTCCTGGTGAATTTCAATGTTTAGAAGGATCACTAAGAGCTTGTCTTAATACTTGCCTTGACATCATTGGTTCTTTTGCCGAATTTCAAATTTGGCATATCCTGAGGCATGAAAATCAGAAGGCCAACATGTTAGCTCAATAAGCATTTGGCTATGACATCGGTGGGCGTAATTTTCTTGTTCAAGAAAAGATGATGTATGAAAATTTAGAATTTTCTCATGCGGGCACAAACAAGTCGGCTAAGACGATTACTCTAGTTGGCTTAGCCGACTTCCCCTGCAGAAACCCAGTCAGCTAAGCCGACTAGCCTAGTTGGCTTAGCTGACTCGCCTGTGGCCAACCCAGCCAATCTACCCTAGAAGCTATCAAATCGGCCCGACAAAACTTCCAGTGATGTTGGGGTCGATTTATGTGATTGGAGGACTCCCTTGTTGACATATTTGAGTGATCCAAGTGCTAAAGTTGATAAGAGTGTTTGGCGGAGTGCTTTCAAATATGTGTTACATAACAGTGAATTATATAGGAGAAGTGCCGAAGATTTGTTGTTGAAGTGCTTGGATCTGATCAAGCAAGAGTGGTATGGGAGAAGTCCATGAAGGTATTTGTGGTACGCATCAATCGAGCCATGGCCTTTTCGTGGTTTAGGGCTAGACTTTATTGGTCCAATTCATCCCCCATCTTCTAAGGGACATCATTTTGTTTTGGTTGCTATAGATTATTTCACTAAGTGGACTGATGCAGTTCCTTTAAAGAATATGACACATAAGGAGGTTATTGAGTTCATCACTGAGCATATCATTCATAGATTCGACATCCCTCAAACATTAATGACAGATCAAGGGACATCATTTATGTCTAAGGAGGTGAATGAATTTACTGAATTACATAAGATTAAATCGCTCAAATCAGCTCCATACTATGCTCAAGCTAACAGCCAGGCTGAGTCTAGTAACAAGACTTTGATTAAGCTCATTAAAAATAAGATTGAGGAAAATCCTAGAAGGTGGCGTGAAGTTTTGTTTGAAGCTCTATAGGCACATCACATTTCAAGGCATGGTGCCACAAAGGTTACTCCTTTTGAGTTAGTATATGGTCAAGAGGCCGTGTTATCCGTCAAAGTAAATTTGGAGGCATACAGGCTTGCCAAATAAAATGTTTTATGAGTAGTTGTGTATCATGATCTGATGATGGATAATATCGATGAGGTGACTGATGTAAGATTAAAAGCTCTCAAGAAGATAGAAAACGACAAAGCTCGAGTTGCCAAGGCATACAACAAAAAGGTCGAGAGCAAATCCTTCCAAGGAGGAGAGTTAGTGTGGAAAACCATACTTCCTATTGGGTCAAAGAGTAATAAGTCTAGCAAGTGGTCATCAAATTGGGAAGGTCCTTACAAAGTAATCAGAGTCATACATGGTAATTCTTATATGCTAGAGACATTGCAAGGTGAACATCTCAAAGTAGCATTCCACGGGAGATATATGAAAAAGCATTTTCCAAGTGTTTGGCAAGAAGCCTAAGTGCTCTCCAAACAATGGCCGATACATGCATCGCCCTTAGAACAAAAATGGCCGATGCATACATCGCCCTTAGTCACAACCGAGGAGATGGGCATCCTCGTTGTTTGGTTTTATTTGATTAAAGTATTTTCAGGTTCATGCATCATTCACCTAAAAACAGGGAGGCATATGTTGACAATCAAATTAGGCCTAAGCCAATTTAAATAGGGTCATGATAGTTTTGGTCTAGTCTAAGGAAACTTCATAAAGCAATATAATAATAGTACCACATTGGTTTTCCTATGGGATAAGATCACCACTACCCCTTATAAAATAAGGGATACATGGCCGATTGAATTCCCATCTATCCAATCGACAAAACACAAAACATATCTATTCTTTGTCCTAATTTTTTTATTTCTCAACCTCTCTTGCTATTCAGCACGTCTCCCCGTGAGATTTGCCGGCATCCTAGGTGGCCTTGCTGGTTATAGGAGGTCCACCGCGTGCTCCTCCCCGACGGGTCTTTCCGGGAGAAGTTTGGGAGCTTTTTTCAGCCATGAACAGGCTCTACATCGGCCTTATCGGTCTCTTGATCGGTTTGATCGATTACGCTGTGTTCTTGTTGCGTTGAAGGTTGATCTATAATCTCTCCGGGCGTCCAAGGCCCTCGTTGGTGTGTTGGCTTGGAGTGATCTTCAGCATCAACAGATAGAATATGGCGAACTATTACCACAACCATTTCAGCTACAGAAGCACACCCGAATTAAATCAAAGGTGGGTCCTAGTAAAAAAAGAATGTCTAGGACTTCAGCTACAGTAGGCACAATGATTAAATCTCCAGTTCACAGTACGCAAACATCTCTCAGACTCAACAACTAAGAGAAAGCATGAACAGAACAAACACTGGTTAATGGACTAAGGAGGAAGTAGGTAAGATGTGCAAGAGTTTGCTGCAGCTCGTGCTCTTCTGCTAGTGCAAAAGCGAAAGAACACAGAACAGAGATATACAGATAAGGGAGATCACTGGGCAGCTTCAGGCCTTGTTGCTGGCAAGGATTTGATATAATCATTTTTTACTTTCTTGAGTACCACTACGACATCGCTCATCGATAATCTTTGGTCAGGTGCATCAGTTGAGCAGAGCAAACCCAACTCAAAGATTGGTGGAACGAAGGGCTTCAGATCGCAGTCAGCAAAGGGAGGACCTTGCAGGAGCTTATCATCTAGAGCATCGACAATCTCTGACAGGAATGCTTGACGAACCCACTCCCTGATGCTCAGATCTCCTATGAACATAGGATCGGTGGGTTTCTTTCCGATGAAGACTTCAAGAAGCATGATTCCAAAGCTGAACACATCGCTCTTGCGAGATGCCTTCCCAAATGATCCATACTCTGCTCAATAATCAGAAAATCAAATATTACAACAATTAAGCAATCAGGAGGAACTACAATGATCATACACACCACTCACAGGTATAACTACAGTATAAGCTAGCGATAGTACCTGGTGCCATGTACCCAAGTGTTCCAGGCATACTTGCAGTGACCATGGAGCTGTCGTCACCTGATAGAAATTTTGCAATGCCAAAGTCTGTCACGTGTGCTGTCATGTCGCTGTCAAATAGCACGTTGGTAGGTTTCAAGTCGCAGTGCAAGACAACCTGGAAATGCTGATGGTGCAAATACTCCATTGCCATTGACACATCTAGCATGATCTCCAACCTCTTAAGGAATCCCAAGCTACTTGTTGTAACTTCAGAGTGTAGAAGCTTATCTAAGCTACCATTGGGCATGTACTGTAGCACAAGTGCTCTAAAGTCTTGGTTGGAGCATGTGCTTAGTATTTTTATGAGGTTGCGGTGTCGAGCAATGCGAAGCACATGGCACTCAGCATCAAAGCTTGTAATTGCATGTTCTAGTCGTGTGTCTAGAACTTTTATTGCAACAACCAAACCGTTGCTCAGTGGGCCTTTGAAAACTTTTGCAGAACTTCCAGTTCCCAGAAGGTTGTTAGGGCTGAAGTTATCGGTGGCCAAAATGAGCTCACGGTAGGAGAATAATCTCTGTCTTACAGGATTTGCTGGATCAATGACAAAAGCTCCATCATCACGCTTGGTCTTAGCTTTCCTTGTGATCATTATGTAGACACAAAGAACAATAGAGCTAAATGCAACAGTGACAACTGGAAGAAGGAAAATTAGAAGGTTTCTTTTGTTGGAGTGAGAGCCCTCAAGACATGGAGAAAATCCAAGATGGGGAGACCCACATAGCCCACCATTTCCAATCAAACATTTTGACGTGATGTTGGAAAAAACACCTCCATCTGGTATTTTCCCTTGTAGTTTATTGAAGGAAAGATTTAAGGTTGTCAAATCTGTGAAATTAGCAAGGAACATGGGAATGGTACCTGAGATATTATTGAAGGAGAGATCCAAATATGATAGGCTAGTAAGCATTCGAAAAGAATCAGGGATTGGTCCATCGAATGAGTTATGTGATAGATTTAGGAAGTTGAGCATCACAATTTGTCCAAACGATTCTGGGATAGTTCCATTGAAAAAGTTAGATGAGAGGTCAATATAAACCACTTGTTTTAGACTACCAACATCACTCGGCAGTGGACCAACAAAGAAATTGCTAGAAAGATCTAGTATGGTAAGTTTATCTAGGTGGAACAAGCTTGCTGGTATAGACGAATTTAACTGGTTACTAGATAAGCTTATTTGTTCTAGCAAACTAAGGTTGCCAATGCTCTCGGGTATAGAGCCAAAGAATTTGTTTCCTTGAAGCCAGAACTGTTGTAAGCTCCTAAGCATGCCAATACTTGTCGGTATAGAGCCGGACAAGTCATTGTCAGTGACGTCAAGCGCGACGAGCTCTTGCATCATTGTGATAGTCTTTGGGATTTCCCCCGTGAATAGGTTATTATAAAGATTTAATGCTTCAAGACGGCTTAAGTTTGACAGTGTTGATGGAAGTTTACCTGTTAACTTGTTACTATCTGCAGCAAACGAAATTAACTCTGTCGATAGGTTTCCGGTATGATCTGGGAGCCCCCCAATGAAAGAATTATTGGAAAGGTCAATGACCTGGAGTTTCCTACAATTGGAAAGGGAGGATAAGAAGTTAAGGTTCCCATCTAAATTATTGGATCCAAGACCTAGCTGGCCCAGAACTGGAATGTCCCCAAGTGTTGCTGGGACTGGGCCCGAGAACTGATTTGCCCCTAGACTTATCATAGATAATTTTGAAAAGTTCCCAAGAAAAGCTGGAATTGGACCTGTTAGCTGATTGAATAGGAGTGTTAGCACGGTGAGATGGGTGAGATTGCTAAGAACAGATGGTATAGAGCCAACAAGGTTATTTACTCCCAAGGCAAGTGCGGTGAGACATGGTAGTTGAGCCAACCATGTTGGAATGACATCCACAAAGTAATTTTCTTGCAGATCGAGAGTTTCTAAGTATTTGCATGCTGCCAGTCCTGATGGAATCGAACCCACAAAGTTGTTCTGCGCGATAGAAAGCTCCTTCAGCAGAGGAAGGCTAAAACTTTGATTGGTAGGAAAAGGACCCGTAAAGTTGTTGCCCGAGAGATAAAGCCACCGCAGCCTAGACATATTATAGATGGTTGTGGGTACTGTACCTGACAGCAGGTTATTTACTTCCAAGTTCAAGAATTCCAGCATGGGCAAGGAACCTAGATTGTGTGGTAATGGACCGGATAAGCTATTGTTGCTCAAGCTGATTCCCCTTAGGGATTGAGTATTATTGAACAGGTATGGTGGTATCTGGCCTGTTAGCTCATTCCTAGCAAGATACAATATCTTCAGGCTGTGCATATTTCGTAGCAATCCCAGCGGGATCTCATATGTCAAGCGGTTGTAACTAAGACGAAGGTCCTCAAGTTTTGTGAGGTTTCCTATGTTACATGGGATCGGGCCTGTGAGGCCGTTATCAAAAAGAGAGAGAACCTTAAGCCGACTTAGCATGCCAAGTTCGGCAGGGATGTGGCCAGTGAGGCCAGTGTTTACGAGGTTGAGCATGGAGAGGAAAGAAAGATTACCAAGGTGTGGGCTGAGTTCTCCTTGGAGCAGAACATCAGTCAGCGAGAGTGCCGTGACACGCTGCCGGCGATGATGGTTGCATGAGACACCAATCCATCGACAGAAGGATACGTTGGTTCTCCAGCTGGTGGCAAGGACGCCAGTGGGGTCAGAGAGCTGGGCTTGGAAAGCCAGCAGCGCGGCAAGGTCATTGCGCCTGCCGGTAGCGTTGGTGGCAGGCGGCATTGGAGAAGAAGATGCTGAACAACTAGGGCAGAGGGCTGAGAGGATGGAAATGCCCAAAAATATTATAGGGGCCATTATGGGATCAGAGTCTGCGTGCCTGGGAGCTGGGACTCTGGCGCTGTGCTTGTGTGCACTGCACTATGAAACACGCTTGTAGTTGTATTTATGGGGAGAATTGGATAACAGAAACGCGACTTCGAGGTTTCTGTAGGCCACAACTTTTTTGAAACCTTTAACCGCGTGGGCAAGTCAAAGTCACACCGATGTGGGCAACCAACTCAAAAGTCTTTGATATGCAGCCTAATAATATCTGAACACAAATTCGCAGTGGCTCCAGGTCAAGTCAAAGTCTTTGATTGTGTTGCAATCAGACGGCTGTGCATCGTAGAATATTACTCCCTCTATCCGTCATTCCAAGAATTTTGGAGAGTCAAATTTTTCTAAGTTTCACCATAATTATTATGATACCAACTGAGTATCATTAGATTCTTCCTTAATTATATTTTCATAGTATACTCACTTTATGTTACAAATCTTATAGTATTTCTCTCTATAATTTTAGTCAAACGTGTAAATGCTTTGACTCTCCAAGATTTTTGTAATGACTTACAATTTGGGATGGAGGGAGTATTGTTTTATCACTTGCATTGAGAAATCACTCCCTATGATATGCACGCCCTTATTATCCTCTCCCAACTTTTCAAATGAGCAAACATAGTCAACATATTTAAGTTGAGTAAGTCAAAATTCCATGCAGGACAAACAATATTTACACGATAGCCTAAAGCGTTGTTTGGCACAGCTCCACTTCGCCGTATTTGTGGTTTTAGCTCCATAAATGGCTCTTCCGGTGTAACTGGAGCCATTTTGGTATCCTATTTTTGGTAAAACAACTCCTTATGCATAAAAAAAATAAATATTGAAAAGACAAAAAATCCTTCCTTTTCTCATCATTTTCTTCTCTTCCCTTGTCTACCAAATGAACGCGATGAATCTCAGGAACCACGTCCGCCGCTCCCTCGACCCACCGGCACCGGCCACCCGCCACGCACCCTAGCCGTCGTGTGCCCGCACGAGTTCTCTTCTTCGCACACATTTCTTTCTCGATGGGGTAGAGTGCTACGACGCTTTCATCTACTACTAGTAATTTTGGCACGCCCCTGCGCACGGGTTGGCACCATAAAAATACAGTTGATTATAAAGCAACATTGAGAAATCACAATGCCTCTAAAAATTAGAAAACATTATGAGCATCATTTAAGAAAGCAGAGTCGTAGAAAATAGTCTTTACATCACCAATACCACAGCAAGAGTTAAGATGTAGTGCCAGATTCTTTACAATGTTGTCTAATGCATCCATGTAGACATAAAAAACCAACAGGACCCAAAAACTATTGTTCTTAGGGAAACAACCTTGAACTGAAGAAACACCTCTCGATTTTCCACTTAGCTTCTTGCTATTCCAAACCAAAAGAGCAATCGAGTCATCAACCCTCCAAAAGAAAAGCAAAACACAAAACATCCCTTTAAGAATGCTGGCATAACATAGAAGAATAATATGAACACAAATGATCCATGGAGAAAACTCGCCGATAAGGGCTCCTTTGGCAGCCCAGTTTCCCGTGCGGATCCCGGCCGTTTTCCTGGGCCTGCCTCCCCCGTGCCAGCCTTACCTGGGCCAAATTCGTGCGTCCTTTGGCAGCCCACCAAGACGAGAATTGCAGCCCGCTTCCCAGCGATTTCCATGAGGAAGAAATACACGACTGATTCGGCCGGGAGGGTCTCCTGAGCGCTCGTCTCCGCTCGCGACTTCCTCCGCCCGCGAGTCGCGACGCCGCCGCCGCCACACCATCCGGCCGCCCTCGCCCTGGCATCCGTGCGCCGCCGCGACAGCGACGTCCCTCCACATCGCTGTCTCTCGGTCTCTCTTGTGCTTGCGACGTCAACGCGGGGGTCACGCTCGGGCGCTCCTCCACCGCCGCTGTCTTAGTCCTCGTCCGCCATCTTGTTCCTCTGCGCCGTCGCCATCTCCACCTTCACCGCCATTGTCGTCCGTCTCAAGGGTCAGGGCACCTCATCTTCTTCGTTGCAGTAGTTTTCAGATCAGCTAGGGTTTGACCCATACCTCCATTGCTTGCCGCGGATCTTGGAACTGCAGACCACGAGCTGCAGACCACGGTCAAGGCCCTGGTTGGAGCCTTCGAGTCCGTCATCTCCAAGATTGCAAAGTATGTGTAGGAGAGTAGTAGGCGTATGTATTGCTCATGTTATTACACAGTTTGTTTCGCAATTTTTGGTTGCTCTCGAATGACTGAATTCTTGCCTGATGTAGCCCTCATGGAATGGAACTGTTTATCTCGGTATTTTCTATTTTAATCGAACACATCTTGGTAATTCCAAGGCGTCAATCCTCCTTGGCCAATCACTTGCTGTCGCTAAGGGGCTGGGCTAGGGCTCTAGATTCTTTTAGAAATGCCAAAGTTCTAGATTCTTGTAGAAAACATTTTAAGTGAATCAGTTTAGTAAACCAGGTGACCGAACAAAGTATTTTTGTGTTAAAAAATATATAAATAAAAATATGCTTCAAAAAGTCTTGTTTTTTTGAGCTAATAACAATCTAAATGCAACCCATTTCAATTTGTTGCACTAAAAGGGATGAGTACAAAACAAACCAATACATTAAACTCTCTAAACCAGGTGAATTTAGAGAGTTTCAGTTTTTGTTACTATATATGGCTTGTTAACTTTAAATAGATGCCATTGAATTTTAGTCAAGCCATAACTAATAAACTCTACTAGTTCTATAACAGGATATCCTGTTTTTTGACTTTTACATTCTGTAGATGTGTATATCCTGTTTGTATTAAAAGGATATCCTAATCCTGTTATCAAGATATCCTGTTATCTCTGTTTCACTATTTCTATAACAGGATATCCTATTTAACTTGTTGACTATTATCTCCTTATAATATAATTTCATAGGGACTCTCAAGACTGAACATAAAATAAGTTTATCTTGTGCCCTATCTGGTTTTACTTTGGTTTTATTTTGATGGAGGCAATATTGATGCTAGATTGTATCAGTATCAATAATGCTCCATCATGTGCCCAAGTCAGTGAGCCCTCATTTTTTTAGACTCTATTTCCTTTTTTTATATACTTTTGATTAGTAGGGAAAACATGCCTAATCTTTTAGCTAGAAAAGTTGCTATGTCTAATCTTTTATTAGTAGGGAAAACATGTCGTATAATGCAAACTAATTTTACTGGTAGGTAGGCAATATTGATGAAATAAATTTCAGATATACTTCAGTAAAGTAAGAAAAGTTTCAAGTTTTTTTTCTTACAGCAACAACACTAAAGCTAATTGTTGTCCATCTAAACAAGTCACATGGGAAGTCCTACGATCAACTATAGAACTATAGAAGGATGCTGACCAAACTTGAATTCAGCTGTAAGTTTTGCTTTTTAATAGCAGTTTTTACGGTCTTTAGTTTCTTCAGTAATCCTCACTTGTGAATCCATGTAGGATCAGATAGCAGAATAGAAGAGATGCAAGTGACAAGAGAGTACATTGATAATATAGAGGCCCCATTTTTGCTTGGTAAGTTTCTGA
>Ga0182004_10001784_pt1 | contig 16208 bp, 15 predicted proteins | sample Sormic07211540_1_FD_120479 | JGI IMG/M metagenome (GOLD analysis project Ga0182004, IMG submission 120479) | Endophyte microbial communities from Sorghum bicolor roots, Mead, Nebraska, USA - 072115-40_1 MetaG | ecosystem: Host-associated > Plants > Roots > Unclassified | place: USA: Nebraska...
ATACATAAATTGGTAGCAGGAAAAATAAATCTTTGAAACATGTGCAAGTGGGATCTAGTTTTGTTCGTCTCGTCGCGTAGAACACATCAGTGCAGACGAAATTAAAAAAAGATACACCGTTCATAAGTTCTCTTTTTTAATGACGTCAGCCATCCTTAAAAAGCGCGCATGAATATAGAGGCACTGTATGGAAGAAGCGTTGTGCATGCACAGTGAGCTTTGCTGACCGGTTGCCAAAAATAGAAAGAAGTGAGATTTTTTTTCCAAATAACTGAAATTGACCGTTTGCTTTGTTATAGGTGAACGTTCGTAATTTAGTGAGGTCCAACCATAAAGACCTATTTAGCTTATGTTGTCTCGTAGCCACGCTAGTTGATTGATGGGAGATGGAACGTGTCATTACCATATTGTTAGTTAGTATATGAAGGTTGATTTTTTCTGCACATATATATTACCGGTCGATGAGCTGGAGCTGTTCGGGTTCGATGGATCAGACAGAACAAACGATGGCGGCGGCGGCGGCGCCGTTGGATGATACCAGTGGCGCAACCCAGTAAATATGCCGGATACTGCCACTCGCGACGGGTCAGCAGCGTCCGATTTCCATGGCTCGGCGCGTGGAACGCAGACGAGAGGAAACCTCGTGTCGTGCTCGTGGCATGCTTGGCTCAAGCTCAACTTCTCGTCAACCGAGCAGCAGGGCACCCATGGTCCACATCCATACGCGAACCGCAAAGCTTGTCTCGGTTTCCTTCTTTATCAACCCCGCTAGCTTGCATTATTGGGCGCTTCAATTCGTCGTTGCCACAACCGGCACGACGACGGTACGTCCTAAAATTGTCTTACTAAATGAATACAGTAGTAGTAGCATATAAAAGCGCAACGTATACAAAACAAGAGGCTGTATCTGTACGATTCGTCGTATATAAAGTCAGAAGCTAGGAAGACCCAGCGTGAGTTGCTTCACCTAATTAGCAGTCGAAAAATCGTATGGGGCAACGTACGGGCATGCACACCCTATCTCCGGCCGGGTAGCACTGCTAGTATCTATGATCAGTCGCCACTCCAGTTAAAAGTCGAGGCTTCCATCCAGTACTGTGCCACTGGACATCCCATAAGCTAAACGCCGAAGAGGAAAAAAAAGGACCACTACCGCTCATCAGGAACTAGAGCTAGCAATGGGAAACACGTACGCACTCTTGTTAAGTAGCTAGCTAAGCTCCACGCCGTGGACCCGTGGTCCATTGGCACGATCGAACCTAACTCCAGTAGCTTGCATTGTCCTTTTCTTCCTTGTGTGATGATCAAAAGGTGACAAAAAGGAACTCTCTCATACTATGTACTAGTATCACTAGCTGGGGTTCACGTACGACTCAAGTGCGTACGTGGCCCATGGCGATCGTACGTATACGTGTCCAATTGTCCATGCCGGGGTTAATTGAAGCTCCTGCACTAATTAAAGAGTATGTTGCGAAACATTTCAGAGGCCATGCGTATATGTTCAGGTTCAGCACCGGATTTGTTGCATTGCAACGGTATACGGTGCAGAACAAACGAGCCTGACGCTGACCATGCCCAAGTTGCCAACCCAACCCTTTGGCTACTTGTTGTGTGCTTCCGAAACCACGTGGTGCGCCTAACCTCTTTTCTGTTCCCACCCGGTCGGGGCGGATCTCGACGAGTGAGTGAAGCACACAAGCACCCCCCCCAGTCTTGGAAATAACTGCCCAACACTGGTCGACCGCGACCGCGCGGCGAAAGGGACCGAGACAGCGTAAGTTCACACAAGCGCGCATAAACGGATAACAGGTCACATGGAAACTTGCTACAGTGCGTTTTTGTGTTTCGGACAAACACAATATAGGAGTTCGATGTCCACACTCTCGGGAGTCGCTTTTCCGTACGTAAAGGTGCTTGTCCGAGTGTCATCCGATCGCTCGAGGGACCAGCTGATGGGCGATGGCCTACACTCCAGCTCCAGCTGCTTAGCTAGCTCTTGTTCTTGTTCCGGCAGAACACCCGCCGGCCCGTGGTCGATCGGGTCCGTCCGTTGTCCCGATCGAACTATCGACCACATCATGTCCATCCTTTCTCAATATCCGTGTCCTACACGTATGATGATGATGACGACATGGTGGAAGCCAGAACGTACCTACGCGCGGTGCGGTGAGGCAGTCACGAACTCACGCCGACGCCGCCGACTCGCACACATACAGAGCACCGCACTGGACTCCCCGTGTTCTCTCAGCGGAAAACAGAAAAAAAAAACAACCGATGCATCTGATCCCCACCTCGCGCGGTCGCTACGTTCCTGAATCCAGAGTTCCTGACGAGGCGAGCGCTGCCAGCCCTCGGGCGCACGCTACGCTAATGCTACGACGATCCGACGCGATCGCGCAGCGTCGCCGCGGGCGCAATAAGGCGGTCGCGGCGGTCGCCAAGGGCAGAGGCAGACTGTGTGCTGAGAGAGAGAGAGACAGAGACCGAGCGGGCAGGGCAGGGCAGTGCGATCGCGAACCAAAACCACCACCGGTTTTCAGTTGCTATTTCCCGGCCTTTTCTCCCCTTCACTCACTAACGTTTACCTTGCCTCTAGTCTCCCGCCCGCGGCCGCGGGGGTGCTCCTATTCTTAGCCTGACGCGCCTAGCGGGCCGGGGGGGCGCGCGCGCGCACGCACACGGTTCCATGGCCGCGGCCGCCGCGACGACGACAACGTCCACCACCTGCTCGTCCTCGTCCACGTCCACCAGCCCCGGCCCGCACCGCAGGCGCCAGCCCGGCAACGACATCGAGCGCGACGACGACTCCTCTTCCTGCTCCTGCTCCTGCTGCGGCGGAGGCGGCGCCGATCACCACCACCACTTCCTCCACGCCTGCGCGCACGACGACGCCGAGTGCGGCGGCCTCCACGGGCACGCCGCCGCCACGCCCTGCGGCAGCAGCAGCAGCAGCGGGAGGGCGCTGCTGTTGGCGCGGAGGAAGCGATCGACGACAGGCGCGCCGCCCGGCCGGCGGACGGCCTGGATGAGGGGCATCGTGCTCTGCCTCCTCGGCCTCGTCGCGGTCATCGGGTTCCTCGGCTCGCACCGGGGCGGCGGCGCACGACGCGCGGCCACGGGCGATGGCGCCGACGACGGCGGCGGGAGGCTCTTGCACAGGGTGGAGGTCGCCGCCGACGCCGACGTCATGGAGTGGACGGAGGAGAACTTGACGGCCCTTGCGCGCCGCTCGCCTGAGCCGCCGGTGAGTACGTGCACCTCCCCCCCCTCGCTGTGCCGTTGATCTCTCGCTCGCTCGCCGCCCGCCCACTCGTTTTATTACAGCGATCATGCGCCAAAGCCATGTCAACTTAGTACGCGCGCACTCTTTGGGCCATAACCACTCGTGCACGTACTCGAAATTTGAAAAGTGGCCATTAATTGATGCATGACAGCCTTACAAGCTTCATTTGGGCGCCGAAAGTAATCCAAAATTCTGAAAGAGTCATTTTATTTGTTTGGCTCCTCGGAGTTCCATGGTTCCCATTTTGGGAAGTATCATACTCACTGTTGAAATCAGCGTCAGGCATTCCAAGTCTAAATCGCCCATAACAACCAGTATAATACGGAAAAAATGAGGTGCCAAAAATTTTAACCTTTTTTTGGGAAAAAGTGTAACAGGCATTCTAAGTCAAAATTGCCTATAAAAATTGGTAATTAAAAAAAAGACAGGTGCCAAAATGTTTAGTTTTTGTGCGAAAAAAAAAGTGAAACATGGTAAATTCTAAACAGAAAGCTCAACCGCTTGACAACTTGATAGAAAATAAAAAGGGACAAGTTTCTTCCATTCTCTGAAAATGATTGGAGCTTTTGGCTCACTCCTCGTCGCGGTATGGAGTATTCATATGGGAGAAAATGATTGGTGAAAAGTACAACGATCCCACCAGTATTTGTTGCTAGCGTGAGTCACTGGAACCAAAAGAACACGGTACATGACGTGAGTTCCAGAGTTGAGGAGCAAGGCAGCTGTTTATCTCTGTGCTTTTGTGTTTTCCTGAAAATGGTTTTCATGTTCTTTGCTGCATTTCACCGTCATTACATGCGAGATACATCACTATAGTTCTTCACATCCGGTCGTTTTTTTAGCTATTGAGGTCCAGTTGTACCTCAAAAAGAAATGTTTAGAGCGTTGGGGTTGGTGTCATCGAGGTTGCTTTCCATTGTAATTGTCAAACTTTCAAGTAAGAAAACAAAGGGTTACGCGGATAATTAGCAGATTTTTTAGCCAACCCCATTTGATTTCTTATTTTTAAGAAAAGAATCATCCTAACCTTTCACTAAGTTCTATGGAATTTGATATTTTTGCCGTGTTAAACCCGTATCATGGGTCCTATAAAAATCAGCGTGCTGATAATACTGGAAAATCAGAATTTGCAATATTATACATCACATCATCTTGGAAAGATGAATTAAAATCCAGTGAGGCCCGATGGTGTGGCTTTGCAGTACTCGTCTTGTAAAGCGGTGACTTAATTTGGTAGGGACAACAAGCTTCAGTTCAGGAAAGTTTTGGTACCCTGGCAGAGTCCGCCAGAAAGCTATCTAGTGTTCATATATATTCAGCCAAAAATTCACATGCACGATTCATAAAAGCAAGGCATTCATTCAGATTCCATGCCATGCTCACCTTGACTTAACTTTATGTTATAATAAGAACTAGATGTGCCTGATGTACTGAAGTTCCTTTTTCAAACACTGACAGATACCTGATATATGGATGAAACCAGACAGTGAGGGTTACAGCCAGTGCATTGAACGGCCGAAGAATCACCACAGTAATTTCCTCGGGTCCATCTTTCGCTTTGTTTCCTTTCAGCTTCAGATTCAGCTACATTTTTCTTAATTAGGACATGTTTTGCTTCAGGGAAAAACAACGCAACTGTCGGTTACCTGATCGTTGATGCAAACGGTGGCCTGAACCAGATGAGAATGGGAGTACGTATATATTTGTGCTAATGTCATGGCAATGTCTTTCAGCTAACTCTCATTAATTCCTTCACAATTATTCTTACAGATAAGTGATATGGTTGCAGTGGCGAAGATCATGAACGCATCGCTGGTGATCCCTACTCTGGATCATCAGTCATTCTGGACCGACCCAAGGTCAGTAACTCTGTCTATATATCTAGCTGCTCTGAATCAACCTGGAGAAGAAACTGCAAGTATTCAGACTGACGATTAGTATTTTTTATGATATAGCGATTTCAAAGATATATTCGACGTTGATCACTTCAAGGAGTCACTGAAGGAAGACATTGTGATCGTGGATTCCCTCCCACCAGATTACAGAAGGGTGAAGCCGTACGTGAGAGCACCCACCTCCTGGTCCAGGGTACGAGTCAACAACTTGTTGGCAGCTTAGAGAAATTTTCAGGCGTGTAATGAATAAGAATAACTGAATACTGAATAGGCTGATGGATCGTCAGCTCCGTTTTCCAGGCTTCCTTCTACAGAGACTTTTCGAAGATCCTGAGGAGGTTCAAAGTGGTGAGGTTTACGCACACGGATTCACGGATCGTGAACAACGGCCTCACTCCTTCTCTGCAAAAACTCCGGTGCCGCGCGAATTACAAGGCGCTCCAGTACAGGAAGGAGATCGAAGAGCTCGGCAACACTCTGGTTGATCGGCTGAGAAATGGGTCCGAGCATTACATCGCGCTTCACCTGAGGTACGTTCAGCGATCGGCTGATCGCCATGGAAAAGATTATTATTATCAGCAGATCAATCAGTCAATGAATGAACTTCCATGAATGAGTTTGCCTTATATTAATCGTCAGATACGAGAAGGACATGCTGGCCTTCACCGGTTGCAACCACAACCTGACGCTGTATGAGGCAGCGGAGCTGACGGACATGCGGTTCAAGGTGCGGCACTGGAAGGAGAAGGACATCAACAGCGAGGAGAAGCGGGTGCAGGGCGGGTGCCCCATGACGCCCCGCGAGGCGGCCGTGTTCCTCAAGGCCATGGGGTACCCCTCCACCACCAAGATCTACATCGTGGCCGGCGAGATCTACGGGGCGCACAGCCTGGACGCGCTCAAGGCCGAGTACCCCAACATCTACACGCACTACAGCCTCGCCACGGTGGACGAGCTGGAGCCGCTGGAGCTGTACCAGAACAGGCTCGCCGCCGTCGACTACATCGTGGCCCTGCAGAGCGATGTGTTCGTCTACACGTACGACGGCAACATGGCAAGGGCCGTGCAAGGGCACAGGAGATTTGAAGGCTTCAGAAAAACCATAAACCCTGACAGGTCCGTCCCTTTTTTCACAGAAATATAGTTTGGGATGCAGAAGTCTACGCTATGCAAAGACGACGTTGGATCTTGATTCTAGAACCTGATGAAACATTTTTCTTTTGTTTGTAGGCTGAAGTTTGTGGAGCTTATTGACAAGCTGGATGAAGGTTCTATGTCCTGGAGTGAGTTCCAGATTGTGGTGAGGAAGCACCATGAGAATAGGCTCGGAGGTCCGTATGAGAGATTGCGCGGTGCAAGTCCAAGGCAGGAGGAATACTTCTACTCAAATCCAATCCCCGGCTGCCTCTGCAAAAGGGTTGAGAGTAGTAGATGATATGGATTCAATTGGAATTGTTCAGTCTTAGAAACATACCGCGACAGCTTCAGCAGCTGGAGCATGGATGGAGATGAACCTTCCTCCGCATGACAGGGATCGCTCGGCAGAGGGAGAGCTAGCAAACTGACTGATACTAGCAGTTTCGATTATTTTCCTAGGCTGACAGACAACACATGCAGCTGAGGTCTGTAGAGGGCAGGGTGCAGAATGTGAGAAGTTACAGATTTGTAAAAAAAGCAAGGAATGCAGATGCAAGTAATAGGATTGAGTCTGGATGGAAAAATGTTTCACGGTGGCTGCTGTTTGTAGTTCTTGGTGTCTCCGATTAATTCGGTTTGGAAGGTACCATACCTTTGGATGGATTCATCATTACCTCTTCTTCTTAAGAATAATGTATAATGCTCTCTTTGTAGGCCTGTTGAACCAGATGTGTACATAGTAAAGAATGAACCACTGATAGTGTTGGAGTAGTTTAGTTCCCACGAAAAATCCATGTAATTCTGTCTAAGAACCTGTCTGCTAAGAAAAAGACCAAGATCTGGCTGGCTTTTGGTAGCGGACCAGATTTTTTTTTTGAAAATTTGGTTGTGGCCTTTGGGCTGGCCTTTGGTGGGCCTCGTGCCGGCATGTCATACTAAAAGGATCGTGCTTATCGGGCTAACCTAGCACGAAAAGTGGCCCGACAGACTTGTGGAGGCACGGCCCGACGGCACGCGGGCCAAATAGGCCTGTGCCCTATCAGGCTATCAGGGCGGGGCAAGCTGGGCTGGCCCATTGCTCATCTTTAGTCCTCGGCGAGAAGGGAGGCGGGCCTGGGGCTCGGCAGGGAGGAAGGGAAGAGGTGGCGGGGTTCACGAAAGGAGGAAGGGAAGATGGAAGATGGCAATGTGTTGTGTCTGTTGTTGGAGAGGTGAGATTATGGGTTATAGACTTTTTTTATTATACGCAACGCAAATTGGGTTGGATCTATTGAAGACAGTCTAATAGAAGAAAAGGTCAATAACATACGTAGTTTTGGAAATAAAATACTGTTAAATAGTTTTTAGCGAACGAAAAATAGTTTTCTTTCACAACAAATCAGCGTAAGCACGAGTATAAGCCAAATTGCTCTTTTTTCTTTGCTTGTTGGTTGTCTGACCTATACTACTGTCTACGCTGCTCTAGTGTCACTCATGAGGGAGCCTGGTGGGCCTAGACCCTAGGTCCACCTTGCACAAGATGGTTCATGAGTGCCTAAACACGGTGCAGCGGGTGGCAAAATTCGCATCCACACTCATCGTTGCCACATACCATGACCTCGCTGGATCACCAGAAGCAACCATCACCAACCCTATCGCAGCAACCGAGCTTTTAGGTGATGGTGCACACCAAGTGTTTGATGCTAGGTAGTAGGTTCCTATAATGCTACTTGTGTTCTGGTGTCTGCAGCAACATCATTGGTATTGATAACTATTTCTTTGGGTGGTCAACCAGTTGCTCGGATCATCCCCAATTCCCCATCGCCACCATTAAGAGCAAGCTTAATGTATATAGCAAACTAGTCCATAGGAGTGGGCTCCAGCGTCAGTAGTCTTTTACTATTTCATCTTCCACAATGTCCAACCATAAGGTGGGGTCCATGTAAAAATAAAAAAAATCTATGGTCCCAACGAGCAGCATCTTCTTGGCTGCAGCCCCGCGGGCGGCGCGGTTGGTCGGAGCGTCAGCCTCGAGGGCCGGTACAGAGAGACTCGAGATAAATATTTTTTTATTTGTTATGGACGGTCTATAGTTCTATGGGCGACTTTAACTATAGAATCCTCTATTGCTTCTTTCACAATATTTCAGCCAGTCCATAAAGAATAATTTAGTCCCTATGGACTGCTTTTGGAGCACATTGTGGTTGCTCTAATGACCAGATCGCCACATGTTCTAGGGCCTTGTTTACTTCCACCAAAAAATCTAAAATTTTTCAAGATTTTTCGTCACATCGAATCTTTAGACGCATGCATAGAGTATTAAATAGAGACAAAAATAAAAACTAATTGCACAGTTTGGTTGGAATTTATGAGACGAATCTTTTGAACCTAGTTAGTCCATAGTTGGACAATAATTACTACAAATAAATGAAAAAAGTGCTACAGTGTCGCAAAAATTTTCCCAACTAAACACGGCCTAGGTGTTTGACGCTAGACAATGTGAAGCAAGAGGTTGCGTCCATCAACTCCACCAGCCCGCCTGTCATGATGCCTGCAAAAGTATTGGATGCTATGCCATGCTCCAATGTAGCCTATCCTTAGTGGTTGCTATACCATCTTGTTCGCCTATCTCAAAAGTTATGGTTACAAATATTATTCGCTAATTTATTATGAGAGAAAAATACTAATGAATGGCTGACATATTCAACAAATAAACTTAAATGAATAGGCTCAAAGGGTCTCGGAGCTTGGAAGTAGTGATCCCATTCCCTAAAGCGCGCCAGTAGCAATACCACCTCACACTGTTTTTTCTTCTTCCCGTCCAGCTCCCCACTAATCTTCTTCCCTACACAACCCCACCCTACCTACCTCGACCATTGTCCACGCCACCGGCGACCTCTCCGTCCACCGACCATCCTCGGTGGACGAAACTGCCCTCCCCTAATTTTGTCGGTAGTGGCTCCCGCTGCCTACCCCACCCACTCGGTGGCGCCGCAACAGCCTCCTCACCACCGACCAACCCGCCACCATTGTCGTGCCGCGGTAGTCGCCAACCCTAACCCTAACCCCAACAGGCGCTGCCCTCGGCCGTGGGCCGTGGCCAACGATGCCGCCATGCTGCTCCGTGCGCCACCAGTCTGCCCTCGTGACCTTGGGCTCCCCTAATTTCGTGAGGAAGATGGCGACACACGCACGTCGAATAAGATCTGGGGGAAGTAGGGGCCTACTAGGAAGCATGTCTATAGGCCTTGTAGGCACAATGGTTGAAGAAGGGTGAAACTAGATTTAGGCTTGGTGTGCAGGGCTCGACAGCTTGTTGCGAACGGCGATAATTCTTCAAGTAGCTACCAGTATTGCAACAATAATGGTCATATAATATGATTTGTAATTGTTTGATAGGGTGTTCTCATCTTAGGTGACCTGTGACGCTTGCATCTTGCAAACAAAATCGGAGGCCTTAAGTTCGAAGAACAAGTGTAACATCTAAATTTCCTTTCTTCTCAATGAAATATGGGCTCCAATCCAATTGTGAAAAAAGTCAACTATTTTTAAAATATTGTCTTCTAGCATTGAAGTGATCAAAGGGAAGCTCCTCCGTGCTAGCGACTCTCCTCCGAAGCGTGTGAGTCGCCATCGCGGGCTAGCTGGCTAGCTCTTTCGTGCAATGTGGCTAGCCGACTTCTCTATGTGCACAAGACGAGTGAGGCATGTGGCAAAATAGTAGGACTGTGTGGAGTCACTGGGATGAGTTCTCTTTGAGGAAACGAACAGATGGAATAAGAACTAGAGGACATGGAAGAATAGAAAATAGAGAAAATATATAAAGGAACAAAATAGGGAAAAAATCCACCAGATTAAGACAACCTGTTTAACAAACAAAACAACTGCAACTACATCAATGGAGCTACTTGTGGAACTAGAACTAAAAAGTCTACTCTCGAACTCTAGATTTTTAGAGAGTCTGTTTGGTACAACTCAGCTTTATTGATGAAATAGTTTTTTTCTTTGGCTTTGATAATAAAATAGTTTTTTCTTTGGTCCCATAAATTAGCTTCACCCAGTGAAATTAAAATTATTTTCCTAAACGTTTGGTAAAATAGCTTTTCTGTTAGTATTTTTAGTTTCATGAGTGAGGAGCTAGAAAAACAACTTCTTAAGAGCATCTCCAAGAGATTAGCCAAATCATTTTCTAAAGGTAGATTTGACTATTGTTAAAAAAAATGTCCAACAGACTCTGTAAATGACTCTTCAAATTTAGTAGCTCTCTATCCCACCTTATTTGCTCTATACTTTTGGATAGCCTACCTCACTAGCCATCCTTTATAGAGTCTCTTGGAGTACTCTAATATCTTTTTATCAAATCTATTTTAGAGAGTAGCTAAATCAGTAAATTTGGCTAGTCTTTTTGGCTAATCTCTTGGAGATGCTCTAAGAGAAACTGTTTCATCCGAACTATAGTTATGAGAAGCTGAAAACAGCTCCATGTGGGAAGAAGCCATACTAAAACACTATTAAAATGTTCAATGTCTATTAATCTCAAAAAAATGTTCAATGTCTACTGTCATGACAAAATTTTAGACACAACCTTAAACCCTAGGAGTGCGGCACTCCTGCCTTTTCTTCTCTCCCGTTCATCCCACGTACGCTCTCTTTCTCGTGGGCGACCACTGCCACCTCCATGCTCTCTGTCTCGTGTGGGTGACCGCAGCTGTAGTGGTGTGAGTTGGTGATGAGTTAACGATTGTTATGATAAGAATCGGGTTGGTATATAACGTTTGAGGTTACTGTGTCGCGTAATGAAGAACTGAAACTCAGTTTTAGAAAACTATCTCAATTCTTCGTCCCCATTTTGTTTCTCTCTCTAAATCTCTAATTCTCAAGCTATTTATCTAATTTGTTGCGAAACCATGATAGGAGCCTAGGAAGCCCAATGAACGTCAGTCGAGGTTTAAAATCAATCTTCTAGTGGAGTAAGGAATTTAATTACAAATATATGGGATCAATAGAGAATAATAGAGATTGGTGTGGATTCACAAAATTACTGGTAAATATGTTATTCTAGATATATAGATATTGATTATATAGGTGCTAATTTGTCAAAAAGATGTTAGAAAAAAAGTGGAAGTTGCTAAAAAAAAAAAGAAGAAAAGAAAAGAAAAAAAAGATCATATGGGCTTTTATTTAGGCCCATCTACAAGTGAACCCACGCACCGCAGCATAGTCTCTACCCTTCCTAGCAGCGCCGACGCTCCATTCTGCTCTTCCCCAACTCGCGCTCAGCGGCGCTCAGGCTCGGCCCTCAGCGACGGAGGGGCAGTCCCAGGCTCGGCGGCGGCGTCGGGCCCTCAGCGACGGAGAGGCAGTCTCAGGCTCGCCGGCGGCGTCAGCGGATCCCCCGCCCGCTTCTCGCGAGCCGCCTCGCGCCCTCGCCTCCGTCCTCCGCGCACCGACCGGCGACCCTGCGTACGCACTCCCTCTCCCCTCCCGCCTCTGCTCTACCGTGGGAGCCCGGCCAGCTGTCCAGGGTGGTCGGGCCTTGGCTCCGCCGGTGCATTTACTGGGTCCACTCCTAATAGCGAAGGAATTTCATCAAGACCAAACGGCCCTTGTCGAGCCCAGTTATTGAACGATTAGTTAGTTTTTTTTGTCCCATATATTTGGGGAATTTAGCATCAGCGATTATGGAGTCTTGCCTACTCTGGGTTCTATATGCAGTTATGCACACTGAGGTTGTGAGGGGACCAAATTGGAGCCCAGTGAAATGATTAGTTAGTTTTTCACTGTTATTATATATAATTAAATTTACACTTATTGAGTCATTGGTTGATCCATTTTGGATTACTTCAGATTTGTACATGAGTGTGATCTTCCCATTGTGAAGTCAGAGGCAATCAAGTATGGCTTCAAGGGCAATCATTAGCAGAAGGAAGTATTTCTTGGATCATGTTAACACACCTGTCATTTCATCGTCCGCCTTCTCTACCTTCCAACATGGAAGACTCAGTTTTGAGGTTGAGCCAAGAACAGAACAGCAATTTCTTGAGCGTAGTTCTGGGGATTCCAAATGTGAGAAGGAGCAACACAGTATGAATTTGATAAAAAAGGATCTACTAGGTTTTGGTTATGGGTTTCGGCAACATCCAGCTTATGTGATTTCTCTTTCTCATGGTGGAATTGGAAAGAATGAATACGGGCTGCCTTTGAGCTTGGGAGCTAGATCTTTGCTGCAGTCAGTCCGCAGAGCATCAACTGCAACTGCAGGGCAGCCTAAGATGGATACAGATGATGAACAGAGTGAGGACCAGAAGCAGAATAAAAAGAAAAAGGAGGCATCCCCAGAAGAATGTGATCAGGCTGTGGAAGGCCTAAGCACTGCAAAAGCTATGGCTAAAGCTAAGCAGGTACAAGAATCTCTGAAGGTTGGCCAATCAGTCATGCAGAAATTTTGGGCGAGAATTCTGGGTGTGGGCCCTGCTCTCCGTGCTGTTGCTTCAATGAGCAGGTCTCAATTGTTTTTCTTTCCTACCTGAATGCATGATTATATAAGATGAATGATTGGTCTGTTTCTTCTGTAACTTACGAAACAATTTTTTGTTTGTTTGTTAAGGGCTGATTGGGCAGCAAAGCTTAAGCATTGGAAGGATGAATTCATTTCTACACTGCAGCATTACTGGTTAGGGACAAAACTACTCTGGGCAGATGTTAGGATCTCATCAAGATTGCTGGTTAAACTTGCTGGTGGGAAGAGTCTTTCAAGAAGAGAGAGGCAACAGCTGACACGCACAACAGCAGATATCTTCAGGCTGGTCCCGTTTGCTGTGTTCATCATTGTTCCATTCATGGAATTCTTACTGCCAGTCTTCCTCAAGTTATTTCCAAACATGCTTCCATCAACTTTCCAGGACAAAATGAAAGAAGAGGTATGTTCTTGACTATTTGTATGCTGCAACTACCTGAAGTTATGTTGCTTATTAGTTGCCATGTGTCCCTGCAAGTGAAATACTACTGTATGGTGTATGCTTAAATCACGAACTGTATCGAGTAAACTATCAATAATTATTTCGATTGATTAGCATACCCTGTTGGTGCCATTTATATGGAAACCACAAGCACTATCACAGTGCAATCTGGTTGGCTCACAGGTGCTTCTTTTTCCTATACAGGAGGCATTAAAAAGGAAATTGAAAGCAAGAATGGAGTATGCAAAATTTTTGCAAGATACCGCAAAAGAAATGGCAAAGGAAGTCCAGACATCTCGTAGCGGAGAAACGAAACAGACAGCTGAAGATCTGGACGAGTTTTTGAATAAGGTATAAGTTTCTTTGTGTGCTCAGTCTCTGGAATAACTATGCATAGTGAACTACTTTATTCTCTATTATTGATTGGATAATGTGCCTTGAAACCAGGTTAGGAGAGGTGAACGTGTCTCTAATGACGAAATCTTGAATTTCGCAAAGCTATTCAATGATGAACTTACTCTAGATAACATGAGCAGGTAAGATATTCCTTAAGTAACTGTATAAATTCATATTCACAAATACACTAGTGACTAAACAGTTGGTTGGCACTATCCTGCAGACCACGTTTGGTTAATATGTGCAAATATATGGGTATCCGGCCTTTTGGTACAGACCACTACCTGAGGTTCATGCTTCGCAAAAAACTGCAAGAGTAAGTATTTAAATGAAGAGGTTAACTGAATGCTAATTATCTTGCATCTGGAGCATTATGCATTCTTATCTGCGTATGCCAATATAACAGAATTGGTGAATTTTGTATATCAGTTCTCACAAACAGTGATGGAAACTTGTGGTTGATATTATCTTATAGAAAGCTCAGCTCACCTAATCAATTATAAAAAAGGAAAGTTTTGATTCTAGTTAGTTGGACTAATGATAGTAAAATTCATGCATTACTTTCAAGCAAAGACTTTGCAATGGGCAGTGTTTCTGTGGCCATGTAAACTTACCAGACAAGACATTTGGTATCATCTTCATTTTGTTTATGCCACAGCGATTTTCTGTTAGTCAAATAGAGGTTCAGCACCTAGATTTGTTTTCTGTCTATAAGAAAGTTCATAATTTCTTCTTTCTTCGGTTTAGTTGCTAGTTGTTTTTCTGTCTGTTTTGTTGGTGTCTTTTAGCTTCATCGAGTTTGAACTTAAAATGCTGGTGCGAAATATCTGCTTGTTTTGTTAATATTCCTTATCGTTTCAGCATTAAGAATGATGATAAGCTGATTCAAGCTGAGGGAGTTGAATCTCTCTCTGAAGAAGAGCTCCGGCAAGCCTGCCGGGAGCGTGGTCATCTAGGCCTGCTGTCAACTGAAGAGATGCGACAACAGGTTTGTTGCATTATGATGTGCGCATGATCTAGTGTTGTATGGCCTTGAGTAATCTGCTTATATTTACTTGTTCTTGTATTTGTTTATAACTTTATGCTATCCATTCATATCACAGTTATTTGAGCCATCAGTTCTTGTTCCACACTACAAAACACATTATCTTTTTGAGACAGATTTTCAGCACTTCTTTATTATTGCCCACCATTTAATATCCTCTTCATTTAATTGCAACAACACATGCATAGTTAATTATTTCTGATGTACCTAGCCATTCCAGCAACTATGAATTTGGTCCTTTTTAACATGGTCACGCCTTAACACACTGTGTCAAAGAATTGGAACGATACGATGACATGGATAACACGTAACACATGGTATGGAATGGAGTGTTATCCATGTTGACCTAGATCACTGTTTTATCAAAGAATGCATGTTTTCTCTCTATCTCTTTTTTGGATAACTTTAAGGATCTCTGTAAGCAGCTCAGGGCCATGTTTGCTTCTCTTAGTGGGTGTTTTCTCGTTCTTTTCTCCTCTTCTCCCTATTAAATGAAATGTTATGTTTTAGATTTTGTTTGCTCCAAAAGGCTATTTGTATAGTATGTCCCAAGTCCGATGTACTGTTGAATTAGAGTACAACCAGCGCCCAGCTTCGACTTTGAGTTAAACACGTCTGAGTTGTATTGCTTGGCTTTTGTTTTAAACCATAAGTGTAACTCAATGGCACTAAAATTTGGTGTATATAGCAGCTGTGTATAATTGTAGATGCATTATAAACTGTACCAATTAATTTCATTTTGCACCCAGCTCCGAGACTGGTTGGACCTCTCACTTAACCACGCTGTGCCATCTTCACTTCTCATACTTTCAAGGTAAGTTTGGTTGATATTTCCTGACTTCTAGCGTTATTACCGCTCGTGCTTGCACTCTTATATATTGTAATGCTTTTAGAGCCTTTACTGTGTCTGGGAGAATGAAGCCTGAGGAGGCTGTTGTAGCCACACTATCTTCTCTACCAGATGAAGTTGTGGATACAGTCGGGACAGTATTGCCATCTGAAGATTCGGTTTCTGAGAGGAGGAGAAAATTAGAATTCCTTGAGATGCAGGAAGAACTTATCAAGGTGATATAAAGCTGTAGACTGAACAATGTTCTTTTTCTTAGCTTCCTGTTACCGTGATATTTGGGTAGGTCTTCTGTGGGAGTGCTGCGTATCTGATAGAGATCTTCCATCCACTGAATGTGCACCTCCTAGTTTTGTTATTTAAGTTTCATCTAGTCTAGAAAGATACATTTAGTAGTTAAGCCATAGATTAGTATTTTCTAACAACCCAACTTTTATATGCACCCTGGATATTCTGATATTTGAAATGCTAACTTCATATACTGGTGTTTTGCTGTGACCTTGCTGAATCACATGCTTGAATTTCTTAGGATTTCCTGTTGGTATTTTGCGCTGACGGGATCAAGTTTTTCGAATTCCCCTTTTCGAATTCTTCCATTTGTTTTCCTGGTATGGCATCAATGATGTTACATCCATATATTTACTCATCCTTGCACTATGAGCTGCGC
>Ga0182004_10001785_pt1 | contig 16208 bp, 10 predicted proteins | sample Sormic07211540_1_FD_120479 | JGI IMG/M metagenome (GOLD analysis project Ga0182004, IMG submission 120479) | Endophyte microbial communities from Sorghum bicolor roots, Mead, Nebraska, USA - 072115-40_1 MetaG | ecosystem: Host-associated > Plants > Roots > Unclassified | place: USA: Nebraska...
ATCTAATGATACTTAGTTGGTATCATAATAATTATTATTTTATCATATAAATTTGGTCAAACTTAGAAAAGTTTGACTCTCCAAGATTCTTGGAATGACTTACAATTTGGGATGGAGGGAGTAGTATGCTTTAGTACAAAGTTTTTGCTACAAAGGTTTTGTCTTTTACTTTATTTATTTATTTGGCTGAATCTTTGAAAATTATAGTAAATCATAAAATAGAAAATCTATTTTTTTTAGACTCCACATGAGTATATATACACAATGAACATATAATATAGGTATGTTTTAGTCTGACAAAATAATTATAGAAGCTGTAGCTATGAATTATTTTAATTAATTACAGAAAAATATAGATCTAAACCTAAAAAAAGTTATACTAAAGTATACCATATTATATATTTACTGTGTAGATATGCTCATATGGAGTCTAACAAAATTATATTTTATATTTTATGATTTTTCTATAATTTACTATGATTTTTCAAATATTTAGCCGAAATAAAAAAAAGACAAAATCTTTATAGCAAAAACTTTGTACTAAAACATACCATATTATATGTTCATTGTATAGATCTACTTATGTAAAGTTCAACAAAATTGAGTTTTCTATTTTATGATTTTCTGTGATTTACTATGATTTTTTCAAAAATTAAACCAAAATAATCAAAAAAGAAAAAGATAAAACCACCGTTACTATAGCAAAACCACTATGCGCTGTATCAAAACTGCCTTAGAAACTACTCGAGAGAGGTAAAATGTACGGTTTGAAAAGTTAAAAAATGATTTACCTAGTTTTAGAGTTGAGAGAGGGAAAACGGACTTTTATAAAAGTTAGAAGGAAAAGTTGACTTTTTCCTAAACATTATATACTGGCCCGTGTTACAGAAAGTGAAAGTTGAAAGGAAGTGCGGCTGGAGGCCCAAAGTTTAAGGACCAGGAACCGTAGCTCCCTGCTTCCGACTATTGGCATCGCGATCCAGATAACTCCCGACACCGCTTCGGCTTCGCCTCCGCGAGATCGGGAGATGCGAGTCCGCATCCGCGGCCGCGGCCGCCGGTCCGCTGGATGCTCGCTGCGCTGCCTCGGTCGTCCGCACTCGGCACTCCACCGGCACCGAGGGGCGTCCGGACAGGCCCCACGCCCGCACGCCACCACTGATCACTCGATCAGACAGGAAGAGGACATCGGGTACTTATCAGTCATCACTGATTTACTAATTCACTGCACTCAATCATGAATTCGTGATTCAGGTTTATAATTTCCCAAATTTATAACTCAAGGCATTTATTTGAACATCTTAGATGTTGCCTAAGAAGCATTTGTCGGTGCTCGTAAAGGAAAAAAAAGAAAACAACAAGATCTCAAAAAGATTTTTTTTCTGTGGGCATGTATTTAGTTAAAAGGGAGTAGAGGAACGTTACAAGCTATCTGTCAATGATAAGCACCAAGCTTACTAAAGAGGAGGAAGACCAAAAACACAAAAAGGAAAAAAAGATAGAGCTACAAGAAGTTGAGGATTACAGCAAACTTAGGCAAAAACATGCCTTATCTAGTCAACGGCTATATGGGCTACGAACTCCCTTACTACCTGACGCCATGCTCAGCCGTAGTGGCCGCATACAATCCAACTTACGACATGAATCCTTAATGCGGTTCGGCCAGAAGCATGTCAACCTTTGTGGTGAAGTCGTCCAAAAGCGTTTTGTCATGGAACAGGACCTTGAAGGCTTCATGCTTGAACTCCGAAAGCGGTTTAGCAAAGATTGTCTCATACTTCTGCATAGCTGCAGAGTTAATGGGTTGTGCTAATTGCGTGAGCCTGAATTTGACCATAAGAACCTGCTACGCCTGAAGAGTTAGGTTGGTTGCCCGAGGTTTAGCAGCTACACGAGTACTCCTACGCGCTTTGACTCTAGGTTGGGACTCTGAGGGTGGGTCTTCTCTGAATCGCAGGAGTTTGGAGAGCGAAGCAAACTCTCTCTTGGATTATGCGTGAAATGTCAGTGACTGATGCATCAATGCCTGAGGAGGCATTCCGCACCAACCATGATGGTGTGACTTGTCCCCTTGCTAAGGTGACACAAGGGGTGAGTCTGTCTACCCACTAAGTGGGGCACAGAGGTGGTGTCTGTAACTTTAGGTCACCATGCTATGGCAGTGTCTGCTACCCACAGGCGCAGACATGGGTGACTACTGACGTTGCCCCATCCTCTAGCTGGGTAGCCATCAAAGTTGAAGCTAGGTCGTCAAGTGGAGGGCATGTGACGATCCAACTAGCGACGAGTGAGGTTACGAACTCCTCAAGCGTCTGGTCATCCAAGGTGTTGCGACCACGGAGCATGGGTCAAGCCTAAGAAGGCACGTCTGGTTGGCTGACTCACCACTATTGGATATAGCATCCCTAGAGGAGACGGTGGTGCCCACCCCGGCCGTCTTCAATGCCTCGATAAGCGCAATAGTAGACGACACAGTCAGGGCTCCACATGACCCTGCCGTGGCGTCCAAGCTCCCAATAGCCAATGTGTGTGGTCGCTTGCATCACGCGCGAGGTGCCAGAAGTGCCGGCAACACATGCAACACGGGGGTAGCTTACAAGTCGCCACCCAATGTGAAGAAGAGAGAAAACACTTGCCGCGCAGTTCCTCCAGAAAGTGCCTAGGTGGTCCTCGTCGCTTCGATGCATTGGAGCAGTACTTTGAGTGGGACAAGCTTCCGAAGGCACATGCGTTAGCACCTTCTACTAACCGTCAGCATCGGGTGAAGAGAAGCTATGCCACGAGTCGGTGGGGCACCCAAGGAATGAGCCTCTCGTGGACCAATAAGCGCCAAACACCATCACCCACGATGCGGTTACCATGATGGTTGTACTATTGCGGATGGGTATCCCATGAGTAAGCGGTGGGCGCCGCTGATGGTGCTTGCTCCTGCTGGTCGGCTTGCCGCCTCTACCTTGGCCATGCGTCCCGCGGCGGTGTCAACAGTGTTCTGGACCTCAACGGAGCACATACATGCCCATACAAGCGGCGGTGATGCCGAACGGTGCTGTCAGCGAATGGCGTTGAGGTAGGAGGGAGCCCTTGGTGAACTCTCCTTGTCGGTGTAGTCTTTGTCGGAGCAATTGATGGATTCTTTAGCCCACTGACGGAACTTGGAGCGGCCCTTCGAGCCACAACTTGGAAGGAACAGGGTCCAAAGGGGGCGAGGGTAGAGGAGGGGCCCCACTCTCCTGTGCCACTACAGCCACCAACTTGCTAGTGTGGCTAGTCACGTGCATGCGGCGGGGGACGCTCTCCCCAAAAGAGGCGACCTCCATCTCCAGATCTAGGGGAGTGGGGCCACCCTAGGCGCTAGAGCAGCCAGATCTGGCAGGCGCCATTGAATGGACAACATCAAACACCGGCAGTGGCTGAGCACCAGGCCCCCTAGGTCTGCGTGCCCCCTAGGCCCAAGCTTGCTGTGGGGAAGGGCAGTCATGAGGTGGATGGAGGTGGGGAGGTCAACATGATGACCACTGTCGGTGGCGGCGCTAGAGGCTGTTGGATGCTATAGTTGCCTCCAGCAGACGCGGTGCTATGGGAGGTAGTGGCGTCCGGGCCGCGAGGTGGTCATCGATGACCTGCCGAGTTCGTGAGGCGAGCGGGGAGAAAGAGAAGGGGGTGGGGAGTAGGTGGCGGACGTTGGCAAGGTGGCTGCCGCTGGTGCCGACTCTGAAGCGGATGTGGCCACCAGGGAGGAGCCCTAGCGAGCGAGGCTGGGCGCTTGGACCGTCATACTAGCCATTTGCTTTGCACCCCTAGATAAAAGATTTGGCAATCCTAGTTCATAGAATCACAAAAGGGTGCTATACATAAATTTTTTCCAGCTCTAAATAATGCTGAAGACACTTAAGATGGGGGGGGGGGGCACGAACATGATCATACTTTAATTGAACATGTTGATGTTGATGCCAACGAAGGTGTTATAGGAGAACAAAATTTAGATGCAGAAGCTGATGGTAATGACGGTGCTACAAGGGAGCAAAATTTAGATGCAGAAGCTGATGCCAACGAGGACACTCCTTGAGGTGAAAATTTTTACCGTTATTTCAGTTTCTTTGTTGTACTATCGTTATCTTTAGCGAGCTAAGATATGCTGCAAGTTAACTCTTCTTAGTATCATATACTTTAATCGTCATGTTAAAAATTATATTGCTGTTTTGTTTGCCCAAAACTTATGCTTACAATTTTGAAGAGAGTTTGCAAGCAATAACCTAATTTTAAAATTACTCATGCCATTAATTTCTCAATATCGAACCTGGACAGAGGATGAGAATGCATTCTCCAGTATCTGTCATCGTGTCCCCAAAGGATGTACAACGATCTTGCTGGTAAGATGTAGCTGTTACTGCAACCACGAGTCTCCAGCCAGAAACCCTGCACAAAAGCATGTATTGTTTGTTTGAACACAAAGTAGAGCAATATGACGAATGAATAATACCCATGCATTGCCTTGGTTAGAAAATAAGAATAATGTGACCTAAAAGTCATCATAAACTTGTTTGTCATCGGGAACATTAAATTCGAGGAGATACAATGCAATGCACGGAACATACCTGTCGTTTGATTCCTGCAAATTTAGCTTTGTTGACCCCTGATTCGCACCACCGATGTAGTTCATCATTACAGTCAATGAGTAGATCCTGCAGACTATAAAGCTGTGGCAAGGATTTAAGGCTCTTGCATCCTTCAATTGTGATCTTCACGAGTGATTTGAGATCACCCATCCACCCTGGCAATGCTGCCAGTCTATCACAGCAGCTCAAAGTGAGGAACCGAAGGAAAGAGAGGCGCCTCATTCCCCCCGGTAAGAACTCCAGGGGACAGCTCACAATCATCAAGCTGTGAAGAGATGTCAGGTCCCCCAACCATTCAGGTAGGTGTTTCAGGCCATGGCATTTACTTACCGTCAAGGACTGGAGGGAGGAAAGGCTCTGAATGCTCTCTGGTAAAGCTTGGATCCCATGGCAGCTAACGATGGCCAAGTTCTGTATCCCAGGGAGATGGTGAAGCAATTTCCAGTTATTTGGAGCAACTTTGCATGACAACACTTGTAGCACTGTCGCAAGCTCACCGCCTCCACTGTTTATGTCATAGGATGATGTTATTACCCTATCACTGTTATTTATGTCCCACTCCTCTGCTCTTGGGAGGCCAGGCTTGAGATTCAACTCGGGGCAGTTCCAAATCGTCAGCTTGACCAGTTTAGGGAACATGAACTCCTCCCTGTCCCGGCCACAATGATCACTACTTGTACTACCTGACACCGTAATGACCCACTCCTCAAGGTTCCGCATATCATTCAGAACAAACTTTTTCAACCTTGGGAAGAACAATACAGATGATGATGAACGGTCACTCCCGCCACACAAGTCCCTGTTATCGATCCTTGTGATTTTAGGCATCCCTTTTAACCGAAGCTCCTGCAGTGCTGGCAGCTGACCTAGTGGTGGCAGGTGGTCGCACATAGGCAGGTCCTCCATGTTGATCCGTATGAGGTTGCCAAGAAAGGAGGTCACTTTGTCAATCCAGCCATTAAGTGCACAGCTTGCAAAACCTGATACAAGAAAATGGGGTGATGCTCCACTGTTTACAATAGGTTGCTGTAGGAACAAATCTGGCCATGATTTGGCAAGGCTAGACCGTGTGTAATATGCAACTGTCTCAACCTGTTCCAGCAAGCTTCTTGTATCTTCAATGCCTGAAATCTCTAGATTAATTAAACACTGCATGTTATTGCCTTTGGCTAGCAATGTATCAATCAAACCGCAGCAATCACTTGTCCCCAGATCACTGAGAGTGATGAGGGAAGCATTAAACTTCCATCCATCACTAGGAAGATGTGGAGAACTGCTGCTGGAGCCATTGACATGCAATTCCGTAGTGTAGCTAAAGGGGCACTGCAAGCCCATGTACTCTGCCAATGACTGCATAGCCTCATCCTTCCCAAGAAGCTGTTGCGATGCTCTACTACTTGCTCTTACTTCCCAGTCTATGCTTCTTGGAGGACATGGAATCATTGTTAACCTAGGGCAGTGGTATATGTTGAGCTCCTGAAGCGAAGGGAACATGAACCCTTCGGGCCTGAGCTGGTGCTGGTGCTGGCTACTAGCTGATGCGGTAGTGCACCATTTGTCTAGGTTCTCCATGTATTCCAAAGTGAAACTTTGCAAGTTCTTGAGTGCTCCGGTGTCATCACCTAATTCTCTGCCCAGTCTCCTGATTTTAGGCATCCGGCATAGATGCAGCTTCTTGAGATTTGCAAGCTGACCAAGCTGTGGCAAACTGGTGCACATTGGAAAATGCATCAACCCGAGTTCGTGGAGCTGACCCCGGCAGAAGGAACCGATTTCTACGTTCCATTTAGGGAACCTTTCACCCATGTAACCCTGTACCCTAAACTTTTGAAGATTTTCAGGTGGTTCAAGCGCCTGAAGTAGTGCCTCGTCCTCAACGAATCGGCCAACATTCAATGTCCACATCAGTCCCAAACTATGTAATCCTGATCTGGCCGGCATCTTTAGTGCTTCAGCCTCATCAACTTCTCGCACATTCTCGAGGCGATACAGTTCCAGCTCAGAGAACTTCTCCTGCTCCAGCTGGGTAATGTTGCTTCGGATGCTGCCAACCTGCGCTTCAATGACAAATGCAGGTAATGACTGCAGACCAGCACCTAGCCTATGTTGCAGAATGGGTTTCCTCACCGATTCTGCACAACCATCCAGCAAAATGAACCTGACGCTTTTCATTTGGCCCAGCCTCTGTGGTAAATTTCCCAATTGACTACAGTCAGAAAGATTCAGTGTATGGAGATGTTCGAGGTCACAAAATTCTTCAGGCAGACCTACAAGTTTCGGACAAGATGACATATCTAAGTAGTTCAAACCCAGAAGCTTGTTAAGACCATCAACAGGTATGTTTAATTCAGAACAGCTTGAGATGTCGAGGTATTGGAGACCAGCAAGTCTAACGAAAGAATCTGGTAGCTTGGTGAGTTTCAGACAGCCTGATAGATCCAACTTTTTTAACTTCTTCAGCACACCAAGAGATTCTGGTAACATGCAAAGACAGGAGCAGCCCGACAAATTAAGGTTCTCCAAATTCTGGAGTCCGGCAAGATCGTCAGGTAATGAACAAAGTTGATAGCAGTTCTTTAGGCAGAAAAAACACAGGCAGTTGAGTTGGCAAAATGAGCTGGGCAGTGCCTGCAGATTCTTACAGTCTGATATGTCAAGATGCATCAACTGACCCAATTTGGTGACTGAGTCTGGTAGTTTGGAAATGGTACTGCCATGTAGATTGAGATACTGCAGTTTGGACAAAGTGCCGATGGCTTTAGGGAGCTCTTTGCATTGTATTCCTGAAGCGTTAAGGTACCTCAGCTGCATCAGATTTCCAATCAAGGAGGGAAGCTTCTCAATATGAAGCCCACTAATATCCAGGACCTGCAGGCGTTTGGCAAATGAGGAATTGTACCATTTTAACTTCAATGTAGGACAATCTTTAATATGCAGAGCCCTTAACCCAGCAAGCTGATTAATCTTATGCAAGTTCTCCTTCTCACAAGCAAAAACCATGGCATAACGAGGTGAATCATGTGTACATAACATATTCTCCTCATTGAAAATTACTAATTCATCATCACAAACTAACGTAGCAAGGTCGTGTACCAAGTCATGCATCTTAAGTTTGGCTGGAGCTCCAGAACTCCTCATCGTCACCTGAAAAAAGTAACTCAAGAGATCAATGGAATCACTGGCTAGTATTTTTTTTACAAAGAATGTTTTTATTGTACATAAGATAATTACATCGAGTTGATACAAATATCTTCAGTTCGCTCCCGAGCTCGACATATTGAGATGCACAAAGCCTAGAATAATGCATCATGCAATACAATAGAACAGATGAGGTAATATTTTATACTAAATCGTAAGATAACCTGTTGCTGTTCTTGTTTATTTTGCTGCAGCAGAGAGTTGGCAAGTCAATCAACCTTGTTGTCCTTTCTATCTACTGTAGAAGCATGGCAACAGTGCCAAGTAGTGGCTGATATAATCCAAATAGTAGGCCTTGATTAAATCTAGGGTATAAAGTTTTTGGATGTCACATGGAAGTGTTCGGATAGTAATAATAAAACAAGTTACAGAAGTCCTAAGTACTCCGCGAGACGAATTTACTAAGCCTAATTAAAGCATGTTCACTTGTCTAAAAAGCCATGGCTGAAGGTACTGTTCGTTGATTTGTTGTGAGAAAAAAAACACTGCTGAATGACTAGCATATTCGGCAGATAAGCACAAGCGAACAAGGCTTCATTAGGACATGTTTTCTGTAGCTTTACTATAGCATCATATTGTCAAATCATGGACTAATTAGGCTTAAAAGATTCGTCTCGCAAAATATTCGTACTATGCAATTAGTTATTTTTTAATCTATATTTAATACTTTATGCATATACCCAAACATCCGATGGTATAGAGAGTACAATTTAGGCTGTACCAAGTAGTGGCTAGTGGTACTGGTGTACCTTTCAGTTGGTAGCTAGAGATGTATATGTATCAGTTAGCATGGCAATGAAAACAAAGTTCAGCTAAACCACATTTCAGAGCAGAAGAGCTGCTGTTCGTGCTGTGTGTGTTGTGTTCAACCCCTTCTTCTACCTGTAGCCGTGTGAGGTTGTGAGTATTTTGGTGAGCTAGTTGCTCACCTGTGCAGGGAGATCAAGGGGCATAAATCAATATTCTCTCCTACAATTGGGAACCGGAGGCTGAAGGCTCAGGCTATCCACGATAGTAAAAAATATTTCCATCGTTTGATCCTGATTTCACCGTCCTGATTTACTTCAGTGATTGGTAACTGTTGTTGAACACGTGCCAATCTTCCTGTGGCCCGGACCAAAATAGTTCATTCGCGAACCGTCTCGGCATCTCTCCATCCATCACAGCCAAAACAAAAAAAAATTACCTCCCTCTATCTCTCTCGAGGCATTGGCACGCGAGAGGTGCCAGCGCTGAACACCAGCGCCCACGCTGCTCCCCTGCCCCTGCACTCGCCTTCACTCCCCCTGCTCTCTCTCTCTATCTCTGTGGCGGTGCCACGGGAGCCCCTAGCACGGCGGCGGCATGTACGATGTCACTGCTGCTATCTGCCCCTTCCTCTTCTTTGTCCTAGACCCTAGATCCAGACGCGGCTCTTTCGCTCCCTCTTAACTGCCTGGATGGATCCCTAAAGAGCACATGATGTTGGGCTGTATATATGTAAAAACATATGTCATGTATGTTAAAATATATATACGAGTCTCGAGAAGAAATGAAGATGTTCCTTCAAAAAAAAAGGAGAAACGAAGATAAGGCTATATGGCAGTAAATGCACACTATATTGATGAGGATTGAAAGCTAAAAGGCTTTCTTTTGAGGTAACATATTAATGAAAAACTTCCTTTTTTGTTGCCTGTTTGTTTCTTTTGAGGTAACAGATTAACTAATCTTGCATGTGTTGTCATTCGATTTTGTAGGTTCTTGTATGTACCACAACCCAATACTTCTGAAAGTCATAAGTGTTGTCCTTCATGACATACTCAAGGGATTGCGGCATTGCATTAAGAAGAAGGTGTCGACCATGACTCTCGACAACTGCAGCACAACAGTATTGCAAAAAACTCGACCTGAGCACAACACTATTCGTAACTCCAGCTTGCTTACCTTCCCTCAATTTAAATATGCAAGAGGTGTTGATATGTGTGCTTTGCTGTGGCAGGGGCATCACCCACGAATCCTCGCCCTTCCTGAGGTAGTTAGTCAGACGGAGCTCGAAGCGGTGGCGGCGCATGGAGGTGTGTTTCCTGTCCCCATCCCCGCATGACATCCTTGGAGGTGCAAGTTTCGCGGAGGCAAACCACCCCATCTCATAGCGCTACTGCGACTCCTTGGCGGCCGACATGAACGCTGCCATAGCCAACATTGATGCGGCGGTGGGAGAAGTGGGAAAACGCATTGCGAAACAGAGGAGAGGAGGCTTTGGCAAAAGCCGGAGCTTATCTATTGGTTTATCCATACCCATTGACCGGTTTTGATAATTAGGATATTTGAGTTTCCAAACTAACCCTTAGGGGTCTAGCGTTCTATCTCATACATTTTGTATTATGTTTGATATTTATTGATCTTAAAACAAGATAAGGATGACGTTGAATATTCATTCTCATAAACATATCAGAAATCTGATTTTGAGTATTCGGATTTGGATATAGTATTGATATTTAATATCCGGATTCAAATACGAACTATCCATATAGGGTTTCAACTATTTGAGGCCAGACAGATCATAACATACGCATCCTGTTTCATCCCTACATATGGGTATAAATGAATGCATTACTTCCCCCTTGGCATCACTACTTCTGTGCCATGATTAGTGAAATCTACTATGGTCCTAGATAGATTTGGTGAAGGAATATCAAAGTTTTAGTGTGGACTTTGGTGCAAGGTGTTAGAGCTCGTACGAAGGTGATGGAACTATCTTTCATATATTTGACAAATACTTGTCTTTTGAACCTCTACTTCCCCACCTAATTATGTGAGGATAGAGTTGGATGTGTAACTGGAGGAGGAAACAACAAAATTGGACATCATTAATTGGTGGAATATGTTGCAGGGATGAAGTATCCTACTTTGAGAAGTGTTGCTTGAGAAATTATGGCAATTCCTAACCCTATTAGCATCCAAGTATGTCTTACCCACAAGGATTCATGGGTGTGGGTCCGAGTTAGAGTTTAGGATACAGTCATGGGCAGGTAAATGCTTTACCTACACCTTGAATGCATATAGGACCCAATTTTGTGACTTGGGGTTCTAGTGTTTATTAACCAATGTGTTGTGACCAACGTGTGTTTCATAGCAGTATTCACATTTAAGTAAGCCAAAAGTTGAATGGCGACAAGTTTCTTGCCCCCGAAGATTGAAGACATGGTTTGGTGTTTGGAGTATGGTACAAAGAATATTTGTGAAGACTAAGAACATAATATAGTGAATGTAAGCTTAGTGCTTACAGATGTACGCTGCAGTGTGTACATGGCCTCAAAGATATTCATGACTTGGTTCAAGGCACCAAATTAATAGCCTTGAAGAAGTGCATAAGGGATTGTAGGTTGTTCTGTCAGCCTCATGGTCTAACTGGCCACGTGACATTTGGACTGCGAGCCAGAGATAGGAGCACTTGCTCTAGCGTTGGGCTTGGCCAGTGCACCAAAATTGAAGCGTGCACTATTTTAGAGCCATGGCCCACTTGGTGACTCCTAGCGGTCGGACCGCCGATGTTGACGGTTGGAATTGTGTTGGACTGAAGAGCACAGGAAAAGCCACTATTCAAAAGGAGGAAAAGCACATGTTCTGTTGGTGGACCACTAGACCAATTTGGTGGTGGGACGAACCTTACTAGTGCGTGGTTTCTGTCTTGCAATGTGGCCATGGTATGGGCTGTTTGGAGCATGGGTCTTGGGCCGAGCTGCAGGTGGTCATTGGCATGCGTGGCAACAAGTTGTTGGGCCTCACAGTCAATCATAAGAGCCGGTTGGACCAATGGTTGGGCTGGTCCAACTTTATGGCTCCCCCTTTATATATAGAGGGGTGGCAGACCATTTTAATGGTTGAACACCTTGGGGACTTTGTGCCCTCTTTTTGTGCAGTGTTCTAGCCCTCCAACTCACTTGTACTTAGCGGAGATTGTGTTCGAAAGTGAGAGAGCAAATCCTAATGCATTGCATTGCGAGGTTTGCTTTGAGTGGCAATAGATGTTTCTCTTGCAAGCAAGTGGTGCTTATTATTCTTGGAGGTTGCCACCTCCTAGATGGCTTGGGAGCCTATGGACTCCATGTAGCACACATGGAGATTGTGCAGTGCTCTAGAGGAGATCGTATTGTGAGGGCTATTGTGCTCACCCCGTCGAAGATCACAAAGAGCAACTCTAGTAGAAGTAAGGTGTGAAAAGTGCCAAGTGGTTCATCCAGATCAAGTGCTAGAGCTCACGTTGGTGAGTGTGAGTTTGCAGGCTTGCTACTAGCAAGAGGATCAGTGACAACCTTAGACTTGCCTTAATGGGGATTATGTAATTGGAAAGCCATCAAACCTCAGAATAAAAACCATCATGCCAACATAGTCTTCTTGTTGGTTTGCAATACCCTGCTATATTTTCCATGGATAATAGTACCAATGCTCTGTGCATGCCTAGGCAACTCACCATTGAATCGGTTGATAGGCGACAGCTCTCTTCATCCCGACAAGTCAGGGAAGAAATTGGCCTGTTCCATGATCATTGTCTCCTCTGGTCCTCTCCTTCAGTCTTCTTTGTGGTCAGTCTCAGTGTCACCGTGCATGACACCCAACTGCCCTCTCGTCCTGTCGTCCAGTAGTTCGTCCAGTAGTTTTGTTCATCATGTTGTTCTGTGTTGTGGTAGTGTCGCCAACTCACCATGCTTTAGCAAAGTTTGTGGACATACCTTCATTAGGGCCTCCCCAGCGCACCACGCTGGAATACTGCCTCAATCTCCACGTATGCATGAATCGGCCATGTCATAGCAAGTAGTGCTTCCACAGGGTGTCAGAGGCCCTGTAGAAAACCATTTGTCTCGGCCGAGAAAAAGCAAAGGCAGCTGTTGAAGAGTGTGTTGTGGTGAAGAGGCACTCAAACATGACGTTGCTTCCTCTCAAAAGTAGAGCATGAGAACAAAAAACGAGAAACAAGAAAGGTGTGCTCTGGGACCATAAAAGTGATAGGAGAGCAGTGGGAGCAGCTACCTGCACTGAGAGACTACCATTTTCAATTTATCTAACTCCTACATGGACTGTAACTTTTTGTTGAGGCACACAGCTAGTGCTGCCCGCGTTGTGCTGCCCTTAGGGAAACACTATGGACGAATTTTTGTTTGAGTGCTGATACTTTGTCTAGCATCAGTTAGTATGAATGACTTTACTAGCACTTCCCTATAACCTTATGAAATTATGTCTTTTAAGTGTATCAATACCACCTATTACTTTGATCAAGTGATGCTTTGATCTAATTTTGTCATATGCCATCTGGCTATGGCCTTACCATGTTGTGCACTAAAATAATTCCTTGTGCTGTGGGTGTGGTTTTATTAAGTTGTTAAACACCACTTATTTACTGGTATTCTGTATCATTTATATTTATTATTATTACAAAATATTCTAGATGTGTCATTGTTTTTTAGAGAATTGTGTATCCGCGTATCCAAATCTAGAAGCAATGAAGATAGGGTTAGATTTTTCCAAACACCACATGATAATTCATCCCTGACAACCATGAGTTTCCTTTATTTTATTCTTTGTGTTGATCCATATATAATTGGGTTCTTGGATTATGGTTGATAAAAAGCTCATTAAATCTCTTTAATCAAAAAATGGAAAATTATGATTACCGGAACATATGGAAGTATTCACAAGTACTTTAAAGGGTGGGAGGTAAAACCAGTCCTAGCGGTTTCCTAAAAACATATATGCAAGTATTCAGATGTACTGATTTTGGCGGTTTTAACAAAACATGGACGATTGGGGACTTATTGCACACTTTGGAGATGCTACAATGGAAGTCTTTGGTAGCCTTGGATGTATGTTTAGCAATGGTTTATGCTAATGACTTTACGTCTCTAGTGACATGTTATTATGCGTAAAGCATCATATAAAAGGTAGAGCTTGGGTTGTTTCGATTCCATCATCTAAAAGTGTATATTGGCAGTGGACAATATTTTCATACAATTGAATTGGTCAAAAACTCAAACCAATTTCATGAATTTTTTGTTGCGCAAATAATTAAACTAGAGATGGTTCATATTCAGAATAACATAAAAACTCAAATCAGAATACTAAAGAGCCCTCATCTTGATATCAACCCACAAAGCAATTCACAATGAATACAAGAAAACACCATTTTCTGCACTGACAAAAGACGCTAATTTTAACTGTCCATTCATAATAAATACAAAGGAGAGCCAACCAAATGGAGAAGCAATGTCTGTTTTTAATTCATAGTCTGAATAGTATACTGGCTCTGATGATAATGAAGTGATAGTGAGGGGTAGTTCGTATATGGGTCAGTCCCTCTTTTTATAGAAGTACATGAAAAAATTGAAGTAAAGTACTAGGTTCCATTAACTTACGGTTATGTCAACTCTATGGAAGCAAGCATGAAGCTTTTACAGAGAGCTATATAATTGAGTAAGTGAAAGACAATAACTCACCGAAGATGGCCCTGAATCTTGAAGAAATGACATGTCCAATAATTCGCGAATGTTTTCCTCTGCAAGCCTTTTAGTTTTCCCCGGGTTTTCAATTATACCCTGATTTTTCCAGGGGTTTACAATTAGCCCAAGAGCAATCCATTGGTGGCATAATTCTTCACGATCAATCTCACAGCCTTTAGCAAAACTTGCACAGTAGGCAAAGCATAACTTTAGTCTTGGAGTCATTAAGTGGTATGTCAGCCTGAGTGATCCAAGAACAGTTTTCTCAATAGCATCTCGTCCATAATCTGATGTGGGCGGAGAGATACCTTTTATTAAACTCAATAGTTCTTCACCGGTTCCTGGTTTCAATAGGGATGCAATAGTCTTCAGAGCCAAAGGTACACCTCTGCACTTTGCTACAATTTCATCCAGTGCAACTTCTGGAATATCACCTTCACGGAAATATGAGGATGCAACATGCTTAACTAAATCAAAGCTGAGTTTGTCTGATAAAGGTTCCAAGGGGAATATTATTGCTTTTGGCGTATTCAACTGAATAGCTTTGCGTGAAGTAACTAAGATCGAGACATTGCTGCCTAGTATACCCTGCAATCTCTCCAAGGGAAATGAATTCCAAAGATTATCCAATACAATGAGACATCTACCCGTGAGGACCTTTTCGAGATGCTGGTATATGGATTCAAGAATCTCAAGGTTGCAATGTGTAGGTTCAATTATTGAGATTATTTTTTTGCAAATCTCTTTCTCATCACAATTTTGGGGCAAGGAAACCCAGGCCCTCTGTGGAAATGCCTCCTTGATTCTTTCATCATTGAACACCAATTTTGCTAGTTCAGTCTTGCCAACACCAGCAAGCCCTTGAATAATGGTACAGTTATTAGTTTCTTGAGCATATGTATTGGAGCTAAGCAGTATATTAATGACACATTCTTTCTCAACTCTACGACCAACAATCACATCTGATGGCCTTGATATTGTTTCTAGTTCCTCATAAGTAACTGGTTTGTGTTCACGTCTCCACTCAGTCCCAAATTGTTTTTGCTTCCTTATTTCATCTAACTTTTTATTCATCCGCTTCATGCGTTTGGCCATGTCACCACTAAACATTATCTGTTGAAACAATTAATTCATCAAATCCAGATGTCTATTTTGGAGTGAAAACATTAGTCAAAACCAATGGTAAAAAATGTATAGACACCATACAATATATTTTTGTCAAATATTAATGCCTCAGTGAATACCTAGATTTAACACCAAAATTGGTCAAAAACAAAGATCACTTTGCCCGTGGATATTTGAATATAAAACAAACTATATACTGAAAAATGCATGATGAAACATGATTTTCAGTGTATTATATGCCATACCATTCTAGGGTCCATGTGTGTGTTGTGGAAGAAGGTGCGGATGATGGTGATCCCACAAGGACCAGCGCCCTTCAGTTTTCCATTAATATAGTTTTTTTATTTGAAAGCCTAAAGAGATTCGGTATAATGTGTGAGATATTTGTATAATATTTAGAGAGAGTATAGAGACTTGGGTGACAACACCACGTCTCCCTAGAGACAAATACAATATCCTAATTACTAGATATACTCTAACACCTAGAGACAAATACAATATCCTAATTACTAGATATACTCTAACATGCTCCGCAATCGTAAATAGGAGTATCACAAATAGTCGGAACTATAGATGAAGTTGGGATTAAAACGTCCCCTGTAGTCATATTGGGAGCATTGTAGATGGTCAGACTAGATAAAGTCTAAGGCTATCCCCATAGTCATAGCAATGTTATAACACTCCAAAATTTTTAATTTTGGATTGTTATTAGAAAAACATTAAATTAAATAAGGATTTAAAATTTTTCTAAAATATTACAAGATTTTTATTAATTATTGTTTTTATGAAATGAGGA
>Ga0182004_10001786_pt1 | contig 16208 bp, 14 predicted proteins | sample Sormic07211540_1_FD_120479 | JGI IMG/M metagenome (GOLD analysis project Ga0182004, IMG submission 120479) | Endophyte microbial communities from Sorghum bicolor roots, Mead, Nebraska, USA - 072115-40_1 MetaG | ecosystem: Host-associated > Plants > Roots > Unclassified | place: USA: Nebraska...
AACAATTTCAAATTTCCAAGTACACATAAAAATCAAGGACCCGATAATCTAGAAGGTTGCTCACTCGCCATTGCATCCACACCTATTTAAGATGTATACTAGGATTATGGTTGTAGAGACGTCTGTCAAATTTTATTAACAAGAAAATGATGACTGCTCATCGCCGGTTCCAAGGAGCTGCTATAATAGTGTTCATCCTCCTGGTCTTACAATATGCACAATCCACTTCTTCCACCCATGAGCGAGAGCAAGAGCAAAGAGCAGATGGCAGAAGCTGCATGACAAACGAGTGGACCGCACTCCTCACCTTCAAGGCAAGCCTGTCAGATCCTTCCCGTCGCCTTTCGTCATGGCATGGTCGAGCTTGTTGCCAATGGAGGGGAATCCAGTGTGACAATAGGACTGGTCATGTCATCAAGCTCGACCTGCGCAACCCTCACCCCCATGGCATGAATCAGGATTCTCGATTGAGCTTGTTGGCAGGTGAGATGCCCTCCTCAATTGTTTCTCTGAAGCATCTAAGGTACTTGGACCTCAGCTACAACGACTTCAAGCAAGCACGCATTCCGCTGTTCATGGGGGCTCTAAGGAGTTTGAGGTATATTAACTTCTCAAACGCAAATTTCCATGGGGAAATTCCTTCTCGTATTGGAAATCTCTCCGAGTTGTGATGTTTTGACATTAGCAATAACGATCTGAACACACAAGATCTCTCGTGGTTGCATCATCTTTCTCTGCTAAGGAATCTTGATATGAGCGGAGTAGACCTCAGTTCTGCAAGGGACTGGGTTCAGTGGCTCAACATGCTTCCTGCTCTTCGAGTTGTTCGATTGTCAGACTGCAGGTTTAGCGGCGGAGTTGAAAAAACCCTGACCCATTCCAACCTCACCCATATTGAGGTCCTTGATCTGTCAAGAAACTCATTTAACTTTTCAGTCCACCACAACTGGTTCTGGGGTCTCACCAGCCTTAAGGAGCTTCATCTGTCAAATTCTGAATGGTCTGGGCCTATTCCTGATGCATTAGGCAATATGTCCTCTCTCCAAGTCATAGACTTAAGCCAGAACCATATATTGTCAGGAAACATACCCAGAAACTTGGCGAGTCTCTGTGATTTACAGATATTGAACTTTGAAGAGGTCAATATAAATGGAGACATAGAAAAACTGATGGAAAGATTACCAAAATGCTCATGGAATAAACTACGTGTGCTCAACTTTTACCGGTCAAATTTGACTGGAGAGATACCCGTTTGGATAGGAAATTTGTCGAGTCTCGTTTCCCTGGATCTATCTGTGAATGAGCTAGTCGGTCATGTACCTATTGGGATAGGAGCACTTAGCAACTTGAATTACCTGGGCCTTGGCTCAAATAAGCTCAGTGGCTTGCTCTCCGAAGAACATTTTGCAGGCCTGGTGAACTTGGATACTCTGGACCTTGAAGACAACTCTTTAAGATTGGGTTTAGGGGAAGATTGGGTTCCTCCATTCCAATTATTAACAATTGGGTTTTTCAGATCATGTGACTTGGGGCCTCAATTTCCTGCATGGCTGAGACAGGCTCCAGAGATAGTTCACCTCGATATTTCAAACACGAACATAATTGATCGTTTGCCTGACTGGTTCTGGGTTGTTTTCCGTAATGCCATCAGCTTGTTCCTGTCAAACAATCAAATAAGTGGGGCTTTACCAGCAAAATTAGAAATAGAATCAGCATCAGTATTGGATATCTCGAACAATTCTTTGTCAGGGACGCTGCCAGTATATGTCACAGGACCTCAACTGGAGAGATTGTATCTTTCTGACAACTATATCACCGGCAACATCCCAGCATACTTTTGTGAACTGTATAGCTTGAAAGAATTGGATCTATCAAATAATGAACTAACAGGAGGTTTTCCACAATGTTTGAAGAATGGCTCATCAGCATCTGATCCTTATTCTTTCAATCACTTCGGTTCTATGTTGGAAGTATTGGACTTGAAGAATAACCATTTGTCTGGGGAGCTCCTTGATAACCTTTGGAGTGCTACACGATTAGTCTTTCTAGATGTGTCATTTAACAAATTATCTGGAAGTGTGCCAGCATGGATAGGTGAGAAACTGCCACTACTAGGAGTGTTCATTCTAAGATCGAATATGTTCTGTGGTCATCTTCCTAAGGAGTTGATGAAGCTAGAGTATCTTCATTATTTGGATTTAGCACACAACAACATATCGGGAAACATACCTTCATCTCTGGTGGACTTGAAAACCATGGCTATTCCAGGTGGACTTAATTATTTTCCGGAGAGCATATCAATGTTTACAAAACATCAAGAGCTTCACTATACCTTGAAATTCAAGGGTTCAGCAGTAACTCTAGTTGACCTGTCCTGCAACAGTTTCATTGGGCAGATCCCAAAAGAATTATCCTTACTCAAGGGACTACAAAGTTTGAATCTATCTGGTAACCAATTGAGTGGACCAATTCCAGATGGCATCGGTGGTTTAAGGGAATTAGAATCTCTCGACATATCTTACAATGGTTTGAGTGGTGAAATCCCCTCAAGTTTATCAGATCTCACTTTTTTAAGTTGGTTGAACCTGTCCTACAATAATTTATCGGGACAGATCCCCTCAGGAAAACAGCTGCAAACACTCAATAATCAGTACATGTACATAGGTAATCCTGGACTTTGTGGGCCTCCCCTTGTCAACAATTGCTCCACGAATGAAAGAGGCAAAAATAGTTATGAGGAAGATGAAGGTACCGCACGTGATAGATCATCTTTTTACATAAGTATGAGCTTGGGATTTGTGATGGGTCTTTGGATGGTGTTTTGCACCATGATGTTCAAGGAAAAATTCAGGGATGCTTACTTTCAGATGATTGATAACATATACGACAAGGTTTATCTTTTTTTTTTTTGCGACAATGACAATGTTTATCATGTGTAACAGTTTATGAGTAACAGAGCAAGACTGCCTCTATGATGAAATTATCAAATTGCGCAGCTAGCTTGATTAGACAAAGATATGATTATGTGTGTCGTTAGCATTAGTTTGGAAAAAGTTTACGTATTATAGGAGTATCCGTGCAGTTAACTTAAATGTACATTTTGTTTATCAGAGCGACAACTTTGAGCTACTCAATCCATTCTCTTTTCTACTTATCATTTGGAGGGGATTGCGGATAGTTTAATTCCCTACAAGTCAAAATCCCCCTGAATCTCCTCTAGCCCCCTTGATTTGGGGATGAAACAAACAAGGCCTGAAGGATCAAGGTTCCCTGAGAAAAAATATGAAGATTTTCCGCTGGCAAGTGTATAATGACACCATCTAACCAGAAAATGATTCTTTGAAAAAAAAGACCAGGAGATGGTAATTGTGTGCATTAAAGGCCTGGAACCACGGATATCGGATCACATTTAATTTCTATTTCAGCTATCAGTGTTTGTGTGGGTTAGTTTGGAGGAGGTCCTTGTGCTGCAATGCAGGATCACTTTTGCCCTTGAATTGCAATATAATGGACTAAAGAGCATCCAAGTTCAAAGAGAAAGGTAGGTTGGTTTTGGGATATGCCAACTTGCAATAAGTAAGCTACATAAAAAAGAAATTCATAGCGCAATCTACTGGCTATGCAGCATGCTTACGGATACAGATACGTACATCTAATTGAGCAAATTCAGATGGGTGGATAAGACACTTTTCTACAAAACCCAATACACATATACGTTTTAGTTATTTTTAACAAATAAATAGTAAGGCACCAAGGCATATTAGAATTCTAAAAGCAGTGGCAGCATGGCAGGGATATTGAAATTTCCTTTGCGTTCTTGCAATTGTACTGATCTACTTGAAGTTTGCATATTGCTAGCACTCTATCAACGAAGCCTGCCAAGCATCTCCATCCAAATCTCAAAATCCAAATAAGAGCGTAAGAGTACTGAAGTCGAACTTATCAAACTGAGGAAGGATAAAATTGTTCAAGTAAATCATCTTAGACTCGATGCTTCAGACTTGAGGAGAGCTCGGAGGAGAACAGTAGATCACCAATACATACATACTAACGACTCCCAGACCCATCCGGCAGCCCAATACATACATACTAACGAAAGCTCTCGCAGAACCTGCACTAGAACTACTTAGTTCCTTATTAGCCGGAAAAAATCAAGCAAAGAGTCTGAATTAATTTGACTATGGGGCATGGAAGAGGGGGACATGAAGGGACTACGGCCACAGGAGGGAAGAGGAGGAAATAGGAGAAACTCACTTGCTGACTCGCCGCCGCTATACCCCCGGCAGGTGGTGGAGCACGCCGCCGCCCGCAAGGTTCACGCCGCCCGCCGCTGTGCGTTATCGCCTCGACGCCTGCGGGCTAATTGAAAGGAAGGGTCATTGACTCATCGTACTCCTGGACCTGGACGGTATCCTCAATGGGCCAATACATATATGATGGGCTTGATATGATATCGGCCCGGCGAGCGGAGGGCGCGATTCGGCAGGTTGGAGAGGAAGATGAACCAGATGGAGAGCTATACAAGGAAGATGATATAGATGAAGAAGAAGAGGAGCTAGATGAAAGAGCCGTTTGGTTGGCGTAGATAAAGTTTATCAGTTGTCGCATCGAATGTTTATACACATGCATAGAGTACTAAATATAGATTATTTATGAAACTAAAAACACAGGTAGAGATTAATTTACGAAATGAATCTTTTAAGCATAATTAGTCTATGATTAGACACGATTTGTCAAATAAGACGAAAATACTACAGTACCTATTAAACTTTAACACTCTCAACCAAACACTCAACCAAATATGCTTAAGAAAGGGCTATGCTACGGTGATGTCTATGGGCAAGATCCTTGTGATGAAAATGTGCCAGAGGATGACCAATCTCAGGAAGATATGACAGAGTAATCGCTTAAATAACCTTATATATTGGGAATCTGGTGAAAATTAAGTGCCACTACTTTGAGATGCGGCTAGTAAGGTTACTGTTGAGGAGGGCTACATTGCTTTTTATAGAGACAGTACTGAATTCTGAAAAAACTTCACCAGATGCTCGGATACTGATCCTGATGCAAACCAGTCAGTGCATTGTGATGTTTTTTTTAGTTTGCCATCAGTTAAATTGTACTAGATTGCAATTAAGGACTTGGCTTGTGGTTTGTCACTCCAAGTTTATATAGATATTGTTGGCTGTTGAAAGTATGGTTTCTCAATTTGGCACTGTCATTTTGCCACTTCGGTCACTAATTTATGAATTGGGAAACATGCAACTATGCAAGCCACTGTATTTGCTGCAGTAGGTATAGTATTTGTTTGACATACTATGAATTGGGTCATTAATTTATGAATTGGGAAACATGCAACTATGCAGGCCATGAATGAATGAATGATGAGGGAGTTGTATTCTCTAGGCATTTTGTTCTTATTAATTATCATCAGGTAGCTTGATCTGTTTCCGCTCCTGACTACCTGAGTGAGTGAAAAAAAAAATTATTACCTTGTTGACCAGAGTTCAGTGTAACACATGGATTGAAGTTCTTGTAAAATTACTGCAAGGGGGCTCTCAGTTAGAAATTCTTCTGCTGCTGCAGGAAATAGAATGTTTACAGCAAAATTCATACATTCCATTACGATAAAGGAAAAGTCTGACAGTTTAATCACTATTTTGTGCGTCGATTCCTTACTAGACACGCAGTACGAAGCCTTTACTTTGTCATTATTTGCTATCTTTCTTACTGCTTTTATGAGTTAACTTGTTTTTGGCATGAAGATTATATGAACCTACACCTTTTTTTTTTGCGAGACTATATGAAGCTACACCTAACGCAATATAATTCAAGTCATATTCAGAACTACAAGATCATGTGTCTTGCTGATCAACCTGCAGAAAGTCTGGCTGGCTGAATGTACCTGCAGAGCGGCAAGTTTAACATACACAAGAGTGTTTTCTCCGTATCTGCTTGTTTGGCTCTATGCTTTGCACTGCGGTTGCTCATATGTCCATCTCTACATAGATTATATTGTAAATTCAGGTTACTGTTTGATCATTCCTGAATCTGAATGTGAGATGCCGACTGTGCAGTAGCACTGCCTTTAAAGTTCCATCAATGCCTGTAAATTCAGATTACTGTTTGATCATTACTGTTTCCTCATGCAGCAGGAGTTAGCTGAAGCAGTTTACTCACGCAGGACGGCAGGAATCAGGAAAAAGCAGCGTGGGGGCTGGGAGGCTGAGAAGCCCCCTGACTGAAGCATATGGCATGTTTCTAAACACGAAAAGATAAAAAAGAGAAAGAATAGGAAAAAGAAAGAAGAAGCGATAGGCCATGTGGACGTGTCACATGCTGGTCAGGTCAAGTCAATTATTTAGCCATTTATTACTGCTCTGGTCATCAGGTCATCGTAAAGAAATGCAGGAACGGCCATGACTCATCAGAGGGCGACGGGGGAACTAACGCAGATCAGCCGGTGTATAATTTCGGCGATGGTGTGACACGTGTCAGTCTCTCAATTCTTAACACGGCTGCAAAGTCTTTGATGTGGATGAGATCTGGAACTTTTTATTTTCCATTCCGGCTTCACCTCAAATTTGGGGCGATTTTATTTTTATTTTACACGTAGTACTCCGTACTTGGGACAGGTCAGAGGGAGCTGCCGACCTGCCGTCCCTGGGATCCGTCCCTGTTGCTGCGACACATCCGCAGCCGCTAGCCAATGTGCGGCGACCAAGGGAGCTACTACTAGGACTGAGCTGGTAGGCTAGGCTCTTCCATCGCTCTCCTTGCGTTCTCCGGTCTCAGCGGATCGCTCATCGTTCGGTATTGGGGGTTCTTCGGGACTCAGTAAGGTCTAAACTCTGAAGGCGAGCAAAGGATGGGATTCTCCTTCTTCACCTACCGAGCCGGTGCTCGATTGCTGGACGGGATCGCGCGCCCCGGCGTCTCCACCGCAGCACTTCTGTTCGCGGCGGCCAGGTGCGGGTTCTTCCTCCGACGCTTTCCACCAGAAATCTGCCCGATTTTGCTCTTCTTCTTCTTCGTCTTCTTTTTTATTGGTTTTGTCGCGTGATTTACTGTTCGTTTTCCTGTTTACCCGTTTTTTTCCCATCCCTTTGTGTTGTTTTCCTATTCGACAATCGTGGTCAACTGCGAATATCATGTTCTTGGCCTTTGGCCATACGTATACTGTACTTTTGGAAAGGGAAAGGCCACCCTTTTATTAATCCATAATCCACTCCTTCGGTTTGCTCCGAAAATTTCACTTTGATTAGTCTGGAATCTGAACCTAGTGTCGGGGTCGTATTTGGGCTGCATTTGCAAGCTAAATGATTCGCTGCCGCTTTGCAGTGGCGGCGGCCTTGTGGCTTACGCGGATTCCGCTGCAGAGAGTGCTCCGGAGCCATCTCAGGGTGCTCCCAAGAAGAAGCTGCTGGTTCTTGGGACTGGCTGGGCTGGGACGTCATTCCTGAAGAACCTCGACTGCTCCCAGTATGAAGTGAAGGTCATCTCGCCCCGGAACTACTTCGCATTCACGCCTCTGCTTCCGAGTGTCACGTGTGGGACTGTCGAGCCGCGCAGCATTATTGAACCTGTGCGGAGGATGTTTGAGAAGGTACTTATTTGCCAATTGATTCTGTGCTATTGTGTTCTGAAAGAAATCGGGTGTGGTGTTTTTCTATAAATTCTCCTACTACGAATGAACCCTTTGGGATGCAGCCCTCCTTACCCAGTATCTCTTGGGTCTTGCCCTGTGTTGGTTAACTGTTGATCTGTGATACTCCCAACATCCAAAACAAGTGGGGCCTTAGAACGCATGCAATCAGCATAATCTGATCATAGGTATAATTTATAATGTGTAAATCACAATCTTGCACTTTTTTGACTTGTTCAGTGTCCCTAATATGTGATGATAAAATCTGGTTGTCATTTGTCAAAGTGGCATACATTGACATCAAAATGCCAAAAGCTTCATTTCTTGTTTACTGGGAGTGTTTACCTTGGATGCCTCGGTAGTGTTCATTCACTTTGTTAGTTGTGACACTGACTATTTGTTGTTCTTCTTGTCTTTTTTTTTTAGAAAAACAAGGATGTCACATTTTGTGAAGCAGAGTGTTTCAAGATTGACGCAAATAAAAAAACTGTACATTGCCGTTCTGCTGTTGGAACTAATCTTGATGGGAACGGTGATTTTATGTTAGATTATGATTACTTAGTTGTTGCTCTTGGAGCTACTGTAAGTACATTTAACACTCCTGGAGTGCTGGAGCACTGCTGCTTTTTGAAGGTAAAATTCCTTACATATTCTGTTATGATCCGTATATCAATTATAAGCTTTAGTTATTCTGATTGATCTTTTATAACATCATGAAGACACTTTTGATTTTGATATAATAATTGTCTAATCCTTTGTGAAATGACACTTTTATGACTAACAAAACCTGCAACGATAAAATCTTACATTGACACATAGATTTCATTTCATTGTATGAAAGAGCCTGTCAAATTGTAACCATGAAAGAGAGTCAAATGGCAGTTTACACTGAACCATTTGGCATGATGTCGTGCACACCCATTTGGAATGCATATATAGCTTGCAGCTACTAATGCTAAGCATATGTGACCTAGGTTTTCTTGTTCACACGTTAACATTCCCATGGAGCACTTGCTTAATGTCATTACATTCTCTGAATGACCCTGTTGTGTGATTTTGCCCTTAATGCAGTATAAATCTTCAGTATCCTTATGGTCATTCTTTGAAGATTTACATTCATGAAGCTACTAACTGCATCATGTAATATTTTCTGTCTTCCTCTATCATGATATGGCTTCACATCGTGAAAGTCAGGAAGTAGAGGATGCTCAGAAGATACGGAGATGTGTGATAGATTGTTTTGAAAAAGCATCACTTCCAAATATTAGCGCCGAGGAGAAAAGGAAAATTCTACATTTTGTAGTTATTGGTGGTGGACCTACTGGAGTTGAATTTGCAGCAGAGATGCATGATTTTCTTGTCGAAGATTTGGTGAAACTATACCCTGCCATTCAAGACTTTGTGAAGATAACAATTATTCAATCGGGAGAGCATATATTGAATATGTAAGGTTCTATGGACTTCTTAGATAGTCTTGTTGCAGTAATAGCCATCTTTATCTTTCATGTTGCTGTAATAGTCCTGTGTACTTTGGATAAGAGAACCTCCAGGTTAGCTTAGTGTATCTGTATTACAGTTGCAGTTGGGTGTTTTTTTTCCTTTTTACATGGAAAAGCATTTCAAATTGGATGAAAACATGAACACTGTAGCTGTGTTCAAAATCTTTACTTGATTTAGCCTCAGCAGACTGTAACGTTTACCATGATATGAATGTCTATTTTCTGTTATATAGGTTTGATGAAAGAATAGCTGCATTTGCTGAACAGAAGTTCCAGAGGGATGGCATCGAAGTGTGCACAGGCTTCAGAGTGATAAAGGTGTCTGATGATTCGATTACAATGAAGAGCAAATCAGCTGGCAAGGAGGTATCAGTGCCTTATGGAATGGCTGTTTGGTCTGCTGGCATTGGTACTCGTCCTGTCATCATGGACTTCATGCAACAAATTGGGCAGGTTGTTGAATCTCTCATTACCAGCTAACCCATTTATGACTTACTCAGCAATAGTACAACTCCAATGTTTTGTTAATATATCAAAATATTCTCTCCTTGAACAGACTAATCGACGTGCCTTGGCAACTAATGAGTGGTTAAGAGTTCGTGAGTGTGAAGGTGTCTATGCAATTGGTGACTGTGCTACAGTGAGTCAAAGAAAAATAATGGTATGTGTAGAGCCTTTAATCCCTATTTACAGATAAAGCCTATTGTTCTTGCTTTCCAACTTGACAGCTTGTAAAGGTCAACAGTCATGTCATTTACATCACTGCACAAGCTTATACTGATATACTGTAAATCGTGAATGCATATATCAATAGGTTTATTGCTCGATAATTCATATGTATGAGATCTACCATTCTGTAGCTCATATGTATTTTTCAACAGCAAATCTCTCTGACTTATCTGTTTCTATACTTTAAGGACGATATTTCAATGGTATTCAAGATGGCAGACAAGGACAATTCTGGCACTTTAACACTGAAAGAGATCAATGATGTTTTAGAAGATATATGTATAAGATATCCACAAGTAGAGCTTTATATGAAAAGTATGCACATGCTTGATATTGCGGATTTAATAAAAGGCGCAATAGGTGATTCTCACAAGGAGTCTATGGTGGTTGACATAGAGGAGTTCAAAAAAGCTCTGAGCCATGTTGATTCCCAAGTGAAAAATGCTCCAGCAACAGCTCAGGTTTGCTCTATGGTGATATGCAAGTTCTCTGTTAGTGGTATATAGCAGTATAGCACAGACAATGCGATGATTTTGTGAATAACCAATTTTCCTGACTGTTAGGTCGCTGCGCAACAAGGACAGTATCTCGCTGAATGTTTCAACAAAATGGAAAAATGCAAAGAGGATCCAGAAGGCCCTTTGCGCATGACAGGGGGGTCTGGCCGTCACTTTTTCCGCCCATTTCGGTATTTAGCTTTCTGTTCACACTCCAAAGTCATAACTGCATAGTTGCATGCCATATATGTCAGGCCTGAAAGGCATTATTTCTGACAAGCTTAATAATAGCATAGAGACTAATAATTCATGTTCAGTCAAGATATATCAACTTTTAATACGAAAGATGGTCAGTTCAGAACTTGTTTTTTATCCAGTGAAAAGGGTTGCTAACCAATTATAATTTTCAAAAATAGGTGTCAACATGTAAAGTTGGCAATACTGATACTGACGTACTGTTAGCTCTCCACTTATTTCTGCATTGTATGCCTACTCATCTCTTGATGCCGTTGCTTTGAAGCTACAAGCATTTCGGGCAATTCGCACCCCTGGGTGGAGAACAAGCCGCTGCAGAGCTCCCGGGCGACTGGGTCTCCATGGGCCACAGCACTCAGTGGCTCTGGTACTCTGTGTATGCCAGGTAGAAACTCACTCTCGAGTGCGCCCTCATCATCGACAACCCATCTGACCGGAGAAAGCACAACCCCTCATTGTGTTTGCATGTTGCTATTCTCTCCACTTCAGCCACCGCCTTATCCTTTTTTTTTCCATCATGAATAATCAAGCCTCTGTCCTCACAAGTCAGTTTTTGTGCGATAATGTATTGTAGCATGTGCCTGCTGAGTTGTGCTTATCTCCTACCATTCAAAAGTGCTTTAAGATTCGTGCTGCAGTACACTCTCTGTTATGTTCATCACTTTTCTTCCCAGTGTTTTGCACTCTCTCTCTCCTGCTGCACATATCTCAAAGTTGTTTAAATGGCCAGGATAGTATGTGCTGAGCATGTACAGGCCAAAAAAACGCGTTCTGTTTTTGTGGCAACTCATGACTGTCCTAACTCGCTATCATTGTTCTCTTCCCATGTATCCAGCAAGCAGGTGAGCTGGCGCACGAGGGTGCTGGTGGTTTCAGACTGGACGCGCCGGTTCATATTCGGGAGGGATTCAAGCCGAATTTAGCGCGCCCCGCCGCCGAGCCAGATGCATCGGCATCGTCGTCCTTCTTCTGCACAGGGATTTCTTTTGAAGAATAATCGATTTGCTGCTGGAGCTTGAGCAAGCAAAGCTGTTCCTGTTTCCCGCCTCGCGCCAGGTCCTGCCAACGAAACTGCTCTTCTTTCATCTGTGTCTGATGCACGGTGTTCCTTTTCCTTGCTCCTGCTACATGGTGGCAGTGGCTCTCAACATGTGAAGCAGGCAAGCAGCTTTGGAAGAAAGAGGCCCACTTTTTTAGCTTTCACTGTAGCCCCGTTTGGAACATGGCATCAGATTCTTGCCGCGAGAATCGAACCACTTCACGTGAAATTGTCGCGAGCCATTGTTCGTTTGCACACATGCCGTGCAAGTTCGTTGTTATGGAGTGAACTGTTGCTGCATTTTACATCTTTTGGACTAGGGTACATGATATGAACCCACCAAAATCAACCAGATGAGGTCTCAAGTGCTGTTCAGGTTTTCACTGCTTGTAACAGCAGTGATAATACTGATTACTGACAGCAATAACGGCATGTCTGCCTGGAGGGTGGCCACGGGATGTAGTACGCCTACATCACATGGTGTGGGAGCCCCGGCGGCATCCATGTTCTCTAGTGTCTTTGTCTACGCATGGATTGGTCCTCCCGGCCAATGGAATGCCGAGTGGTCCATTTTTGCTGCTCACGCCGGCCTCTTCTGCCGCAGCCGGCCTCTTCTACATCACGTGCTGTATGGATACGGCTATACGCTCCCCCTGTTCGACCGTTAATATATTACCGGTTGTGATAATAATCTGCTCTGGATTCACTGGAACAGGAGCAGCTTGCAGAGCATGTAAAGCAGGACAGGTTCTTCTCCCTCTGGTACTTTCGTTTACCACTCGGATAGTCAGGGTCCATCCTACTTGGTACGTGGCTAGCCAAAATTGCAAATTCGGCATGTTCGTTTGGCTGCCATACTGTTAGCCAAAATTGCAAATGCCTCCATTTGGTAGTTGAGGGACGGATTTGAGATTTGGAGGAAAGGTAAAGGACGGTTATGGTCACTGAACAAAAAAAAAAAATCACTCAATCCGGTGAGTACCGCACAAAGCAAATTGTATATACTTGTTTTGAAGGTAAAATCCGGTGAATACTACGGTAAGTACCGTACCGTACTTCGCTGGGGCAGAAGATACAAAGAGGCATTTGCAGATGAGATCCATCATCCATGGACAATTGGACACGACACCTCATCGGTTCATCCTGTGATGTGGTTTTGGCATCTAGGTAAGTGCTCCATTCACGCTGTCTTCTGTAGGTAGTATGCCTTTCATGACAGAGTTATGGTACAAACGTGCATTTACACCATCCAAATCAATGCCTGTCCCCTGCCTTGCTCTTCATCCATCACTGGAGTGGAGTGGCCGGTGGGGGGAAAAATCATTGAAAGCAAGAACAGGTAGGGCTCATCCTTTGATCCTTTTCTCACAAAAGAAATCTATCAAGTCATCTCCAAGCTTAAAGCCCAAGAGTCCTTAGTGTACCTTACTAGATTTGCACGCACTTGCCAACTGATTAGTGATTGCCCTAGCTAGACCCAGCCGTGCCTTTGTTTCGCCGCATGTCCTGGCCCAGATCACAGGCCAATAAGAACATGCCAATAAGTACTATATATTTTTTTCAAATGACATATTGTAATTTGGAACTGGGACAATTTTATATTTGCCACTGAATGACTATATGCAACTAATGCTGTTCATCATGACTTCATCTTGTAATGTCATCGTTTCTCATTGACGGCATTTGTGGATTCTTTTTTGGTTTTGGGTGCCATTAGATGAGTTCATTACGAGAATAGTGTGAGAAGCTGTTGCTGTACTGTGACTTTACCTTCAAGTATCATACGCTGCTACGGAGCAGGTTAGGTGACCAACAGCACATCTTGCATGAATCACTGGGACACGGACACAGCTGCCCTGCCAATGGGTACCAACAGAAAGAGAAGCGTAAAGCCATTTTGCCGTTATTTTACTCCAGGAAAGGTACTCGATGCTGGCCTCATAATACATGGTGAGCAGAGCACTGCATAATCACCAACTCAACTGTAGCTCATGACTCCATTATATCCCAAGGAGGTGATGAAATAAAGGTTTTCAGCATCCTTTAACTCTTTCTGCAGACTCACCCAACCCACTGATGCAAGCCATCATTCCATCCAATTGCAGCAATTTGCATCTAGAGTGTATATGCTAACAATTCATTAATACTGGCCAAATAAATTACTCTTTTAGCTAGTGCTGACTGCTAAGTACAAAGTAACAGTGAGATGGAGAGAAAACAAGTGACCAAGCCAGAGATGAAGCTGCAGGCTACACAGATTGACAGAGAGAGAGAGGAGCAAGATTCCAATGGAAGAAACCAACAGGAGCATGGCAGATTGGCAGGGGTAACTAGAGGACAGATTAGAGATTGGTGCTGGCACTACCAACCAGCCTACCCATCTGCCCCCATAGTGGCGTGCACTGGCTACCAGTAGATGCGAGTACAAAACTAATAACATTTGTCCCAGCTCTTGCCCACCATACATACATACATAGCATTTCAAGCTCCCAATCCCAAGATGAATGCTACTACATAGGTAGACAGTGTTCTTCTTGTGGTGACCTTGACAGAGTGCAGAGATGGGAGAAGCTGAAGAAGCACCAGGAGTCAGCAATGGTGAGGCACTGGAGCTCCTCATGTCCATGGCGTCCTCTTCACTGGCCTGCTCTGTCTCACAGTTCCCAGCAAAGTGGCAGTCCATCAAGGACAAGCTCCATCAGCTCTGCTGCAGCCTGAATTCACTGTGCAGCGGCGTCGGCGGCAACAGCGACGTCAACGACGATGACGAAGAGGAGCATCCTTTGTTGGCCGAGCTTCTGCGGCTGGCTTCAGCAACTGTGAGGAGCATCCAGGTCGTTGCTTCTCAGTGCAGCGACGGGTCATACACGGGTGGAAGGCTTCGTCTGAGGAGCGACCTGGACAACCTGAGCTGCAAGCTTGATGCGCACATGAAGCAGCTCAAGGAGATGGCTTCGTCCGGGGCACCCTCGCCGTCGAAGGCCATTGTCGCCGTCAGGCCCAGCGCCGAGGCCAGCGTAGGTGAGAAGGCGTTCTACCTCAAGGATCTCTTCTCCAGGATCAGGATCGGTGGCACCGTCCAGAGGAGCCAGGCACTGGCCACCATCAGAGAGCTCTTGGCGGAAGACGAATTCTGCGCAAAGGTTGTCGCTCTCGACGTCGACGACGGCATCGCCCTGCTCACCGGGTTCCTCGAGTCCACGGACGCGTGCATCCAAGAAGAGGCCGCCGGTGCCGTCGCCGTCGTCGCGAGCTCCGAGTGTTACAGAGGAATGCTGGTGAAGGCAGGGGTGATCGCCCCGCTTGTCCAGCTGCTGGAGAACACGGACACGACCAGCGAGCTGGGCAAGGAGAGAGCTGCTCACGCGCTGAGGGAGCTGACGGTGAACTCCGACAACGTGTGGGCCGTCTGCGCGCACGGTGGCCTCACCACGCTGCTGCACGCCTGCGCCGGCGCCGGCAGCAGCAGCAAGCTCATCAGCTCGTCTTTTGCAGTGCTGAGGAACCTGAGCCGGGTGGAGGAAGTGAAGATGTTCATGGTGGAGCAAGGCGTGGTCACGGAGCTGGTGAAGCTCTCCCAGAAGAAGGAGGAGGTGCGCAAGCTCGGCGCCGTCGAATTGCTCCACGCCATGGCTCTGGATGACGCCGACGTCAGGGAGGAAGCCGTCGGCATGGGGGTGATCCAGTCACTCCTCCAGTTGATATACCCCGACCTGCCGTACTCATACAAGGCCAGGGAGGTTGCTCTTGCTGCCATCTGGTTCTTCTGCTTCTCTTCTGCAAACTCCTTGGATGACCTCATCAGCTCGGATGTTCTTGGCTGGCTGCTCTTCTACCTAAACAATGGCGACTACGCCGTCCTCGAATGCACCCTCAAGATTTTGAGGCATCTCTCTGAGGTTTCTGAGGAGTACAACAGGATGATGGGCAGAGCAGGGTATTTGAGCGCCCTGTCAAGCTTGCTTGGAGCAAAATCCTGTCGAGTCCGGGAAATGGCGGCTCAGGTTCTCTCCAGCTTGCTGATGCTTCACCCCAATCGCGTCATCTTCATTCAGGACGGCGACAATCTGAACAGGCTGCTGCAGCTTCTTGATCCAGCAGAGGGCAAGCTGATGGCGAAGGACCTGATCCTCTCTGCTATCATGTCATTGGCTGAGACCCACAGTGGAAGGAAGAAGATTGTGACATCAGAGAATTTCTGCTGCCTGAAAGAACTGGCAGACACTGGTGACTTCGACGCCAAGAAGATCGTCAGGAAACTATCTACTAACAGACTGCAAACCATCTTCAGCAAAATATGGAGTGTCTAAGTTATCTCTGACTCCTTTTTCACTGAGGTTTAGCTGTAGTTTGTTTCATGTCCATAGTTTTTGCTTTGCTTGTAAGCTCGACACATCCATCAGTATGATTCCCTTGTGATATACTCCCTCCATCCCAAATTGTAAGTCGTTTGACTTTTTTTACCCCAAGTTTGACCACTCGTCTTATTCAAAAAAATTTGTGCAAATATAGTCAAATTTAAGTCACTCTTGAAGAACTTTTAT
>Ga0182004_10001787_pt1 | contig 16205 bp, 8 predicted proteins | sample Sormic07211540_1_FD_120479 | JGI IMG/M metagenome (GOLD analysis project Ga0182004, IMG submission 120479) | Endophyte microbial communities from Sorghum bicolor roots, Mead, Nebraska, USA - 072115-40_1 MetaG | ecosystem: Host-associated > Plants > Roots > Unclassified | place: USA: Nebraska...
AAGATGTCACTAAGTTACTTGTTTACAGATAGAAGTTGATGTTTTTTTCCCGTTCATTATTGTCAAAATATTATGCACCCTGAACACTGTGCATGTTTACTTGAACTTTACTAGGCTTATTTGGCATACGGTGTCCCTGAAAATGACATTAAGCTTTTCGCACTAATGCAAAAGGTTTGATTAAATGTGTCTTTGGTCTATAACTTTCTCTGAATTTTCAGTATATAGTAATTTGACAAGCTAGAGATAATGTTGCAGGCCTGTTACACGATCGGTGGGCAGCCTGTCAGTGCAGCTGAAATAGAGTTTGTGATTCTGAAGATGAAGACTCCAGTGCACCGGCCACAACTCGTATAACTTTGTTCCTCATTTCAGGTTCCTCTATTTCATCATACAAGATAAAAATCCATCTTACTATTCTCCTCTGTTTCAGTCCTTGATGCTGGCCCTTCACAAATTTAAAACATCAGAGAATCTCAAGAAATATTCAATCGATGACCCTGAGCCTCGTGTGCTCTTTGCCCTCTGTTGTGGGATGTTCTCTTCACCTGCGGTAAGTGAATGAGTAACAATGGAACTCTGTTAACAAGAAATTCTGTTTCCAGTGTGCACAGTAAAGATGCAATAATACTTAAACCGAGTTATTCCATATTCATGTTTTGGGAATGGTAACTTCCTATCACCCAGGTAAGGATTTTCTCTGCTGAAAATGTTCGAGACGAGCTTCAAGAATCAATGAGAGACTACATCCGAGCATCAGTTGGTATCAATGACAAGGGAGAGCTTATAGTCCCCAAGTTACTGCAGAGCTATGCCAAGGGCATTGTGGAGGACTCTCTGCTTGCCGACTGGATCTGCCGTCATCTAACGCTAGATCAAGTCACTGCAATCCAAGATACGTCATCGTCGCATAAGCAGCGCCTTCTTGGAGTGCGCAGTTTCAGCGTCATCCCATTCGATTCAAGATTCCGGTACCTATTCTTGTCCGAAAACAGTAGGTGCCAGAACTGAAACAAGCTGCATTGATCTATGTGCAGAAAGCCACAAGAGTGGGCGTTTGACATAGTGAAAAATGAAAAAAGTTAGCCGTGTTGTACATTTTGTAAATTTTGGTGGTGATTAGGATTCTTCTCTGTATGTAAAATTCAGTTAACTTTTGTACATCAAGCAAACCCGAAATATAAACTGTAGATTGGTCGATGGTTCAGTTTCAGGTTAGTGGCTTAATTACTGACAAGCAAGTGAAACAACCCAAAATTTACTGCAAATTCACAGCCAGCAAACTGAACTATGGCTGCTACTGAACTTTACAAGGCAATCGAGCGCGCATTCATTTCTGAATAGGCTCGATGTCGATGAGGAGGCCCTGAGACGGGTATGGCAACGGGAACCTGGAGAAGCTGCGGTCGCAGCCGGCGGCGAGCTTCCACCTGAAGCGCGTTACGATGTGGTGCATGGCCACCAGCGTCTCGACCCTGGCGAACTCGTTCCCGGGGCAGACACGCGCGCCGCCACCGAACGGCACGAAGGCGAAGGGCGGCACAGCCGACGCGTTCTCGAACCGAGCCGGGTCGAACCTGCCGGGCTCCGGGAAGATGGCCGGGTCCCACTGCGTCATGTTGGCCGCGTGGATCACCTGCCAGCCCTTTGGTATGAGGTAGCCGCCGTACTCGACGTCGTCCACCGTCTTCCTCATCATGGTGAACACTGGAGGCACCATCCGCAGCGTCTCCAGCGCCGCCGCCCAGGTGTACCGCATCCTGCCGAGGTCCTCCCATGTCAGAGCCTCCCCGGCCGCCTTGCTCCGCGCAATCTCTTCTTGCTCTGATCAAATTCATTCCATCGTTCATGGAACCCATCAGCGTCAGCATCACAGCGTGTATGCTAGAGCTAACAACTATGATGAAGCTAATTACCCTGGACAACTTTGTCGTAGGCGTCCTTGTCGGCGTCGAGCTGCCGGATGAGGAAGGTGAGGAGGGCGGCGGTGGTGTCGTGCGCGGCGACCATGAGAAACATGACGTTGTCGATGATCTCCTCGTCGGGCAGGCCCTCCGCGAGCATGAGGGTGACAACGTCGCTGGCCGGCGAGCTCTCCCCGCGCTCCAGCTTGGTCCTCCTCTCCTGGATGACCCCGGCGACGGCACGCCGCCCACGCTGGCTCGCGGCGAGGCACCGGCTGTAGGTGGTGAAGGGCAGGTCGACCGGGACCTCCCAGATGCCCCTCACCAGCTCCTGGAACTCCGTCCAGAGCTCCCGGCGAACAGCGCCCGTCCCGAGGCCGAAGATGGCGGTGCACATGACGTCGAAGGTGAGCGACTTCATGGACGGCATCACGGCCACGGTGCCCCGGCCGCGCCACTCGGCGTCGAGGTGGCGCCGGACCTCGCCGTCCATGCTGGCGACGTGCCTCTTGACGGCGTCCACCCTGAGGAACTGCACCATCATGGCCCTGACGCGGCGGTGCTCGTCGCCGACCACGTCCCTGATCGTCCGGCGGCCCACCATCCGGGCGAAGGACTCGGGAGCCTTGGCGGTCACCGCAGCGCTGGCGAAGATGAACTTGTTGGCGGAGGTGCCGACGAGGAAGGCCGTCGGGCAGCCGAAGAGGCGCAGCCGCGACACGGGCCCGTACGTGGCCACGCACCGCCGGAGCCAGTCGTCGGCGGTGTTGGCGCGGAGGGCGCGGACCAGGCTCAGCGTCTGCCCGATGAAAGGCAGACCGAATGAACCGGGAGGCAGGGGTGCTTTTGGATTCGTCTTCTTGCCGCCGGCGCTGGCAGAGAGGAGACGGAGCAGTACTGGGACCGATGCTACAACCGCGAGGACGACGGCAACTGCAGCCACCAATGTCGCCGGAGCAGCATCCATTGCTTCCGATCAAGAGCTTGCAGTTTGCAGTAGTACTTCCTTGTTAGGTGCCTACTCCACTTGGAAATATTGTTAGAGTAGTTTACATTTCTTTCGAGGTGATGCCTTTTGGTTGAAAGGTGGATGCCATTGGAGTAGGGACAAGATGATTAGTCATTTAGTCAGCATATGATGAGAAGATAAAGATAAATAAGAATACAGGACGATGAAAAAGACAATTAAGATGGGGAATGGTATATTGGTAAATGGTAATCTCTATATAGTCATAGTCTGCTAGAAAAACAGCATAATGTTCTTTTTTCACTAGGGTGTTGCCTGTTGGGACTTCAACACCGAGATAAATATTTCCCAGTATTACACATTGGTGCCGATGAAAAAAAAAAGTGAAGTTTTCAACAAAACAAACATCTTCTGTATTTCTTCATATGCAAGAGGCTCCAGAAAAAAAAAAAGACAAACTAACAGAGGGGGTGAGGCAAACTGACTTTGCATTTCATAAAACTAGTGAGATGCTGCGTCCTCTGTATTGGGGTGGGGCAAACTGCACATGACTTTGCATTTCATAAAACAACTAGTGAGATAGTGTGTCCTCTGTATTATGATGAGTAATTGATAAGATGATATGAGGCTTTTGGTTGTGTTCAATTGAGCTTGACCATGGTGAACTATCAAAGGCATCGAGTTGATGTGTGTGTTATTTGTATCTTTTGGTTTGTGATGTACAGGTAATGGATGGGATATGATGGCCAACAGTGAGCGATGAAGGTCAAGTAAGGTTCATGCTGATGATCCACAGGCAGTGAAGGAGGAACGAGGAAGCTTAAGACAGAACAGCCAAGGAGTTAGTGTGTAGACCATAGGCAATCTGCATCGTCCACAAGCAAAAGCAACAGTACATGGGAAGTTGATGGAGACAACATTGACTAAGTCAAGGTGGGAATCAAGGTCCATGAAAACATTCATAGTCATCCCCAACTGCTACATGAGTACATCACACTGCTGACATACCCTGTTATGGACTTATGGCCTCTTCACTGCAACTGCAAGAACTCGCTACTGAATTTCCTTCACAAGTCTGTGTGGGACTCACCTTACTGTGTTTCCAAAAATATAACTTAAAGTGTATCTCTTTGACGTTTATCTTATATTGAAAAGACTTGGACTGGAACACCGAAGGTGTAATCTCCGATACAATATATAACAGGCTTGGAAATGTTCAGTGGCTCTAACCGTACTTACCCAGCAACTTCTCCAGTGCTTAACATTCTACTGTAAGTTTGTGCGGTTGACTTTCCGCATTTTTTTTATTTGCAGAGTTATGCAATTTACATCATCAACAAGTGCCCAGTTTTCTTCTTCTCTTTTCAGTTGAGATCTTTAGATCTATATATACAACAACTGGACTGCTCTGTTTTCATTAACAAGCATCTCTGCAGCAGGTGAGTTTCATGAGAGAATCATGCAGTCAGTGAATTTGCCAAGAAGCAACAGTAGCACCTCCAAATTACCTGTACCTTTCTTTGGTCTTGCCTTCGTCCTCCTCTCCTGTGCCTCTCTCGCCAGCTCTTGCACGGAGCAAGAGAAGAGCTCCCTCATTGACTTCCGAGATGGGCTCTCACAGGAGGGCAAGGGAAGCCTCAGTGTCTCATGGGCCAACAGCACAGATTGCTGCAGATGGGAAGGAATTACCTGCAGCTTCGATGGCATGGTCACAGGAGTCTCGCTGTCTTCTAAAGGGCTCCAAGGGAGGATCCCACCATCTCTCAGCAATCTTACAGGGTTGCTGCACCTCAACCTGTCCCACAATTCACTCTATGGCAATCTACCAGCAGAAATGGTGTTTTCTAGCAGAATCATCATCCTGGATGTCAGCTTCAACCACCTATCTGGTCCTCTGCAAGAAAGTCAATCCTCAAATACTAGCCTTCCTCTCAAGGTACTGAATATCTCAAGTAACTTCTTTACAGGACAGCTACCATCCACAACACTGCAAGTGATGAACAATCTGGTCGCTCTTAATGCAAGCAACAACAGCTTTACGGGACAAATCCCATCTATTTGCAACCACTCCCCATCACTTGCCATGCTTGACCTTAGTTTAAATAAGTTCACTGGCACTATTTCCCCAGAGTTTGGCAATTGCTCAACGTTGAAAGTACTCAAGGCTGGCCACAACAAACTTGCCAGTGCTCTACCTCATGAACTGTTCAATGCTACCTTATTGGAGCACCTTCTTTTCCAAACAATAATTTGCAAGGGACACTTGATGGTTCCAGCCTTGTCAAACTCGGTAATCTGGTTTTCCTTAATCTTGGATCAAATGAACTCAGTGGCAAGATGCCAGACTCTATTGGGCAGCTGGTAAGATTGGAGGAGCTCCACTTAGACAACAACCTGATGTTCGGAGAGCTGCCATCGACCCTAGGTAACTGCACAAGTCTCAGGTATATCACCATCAGAAATAACAGTTTTATGGGAGATCTTAGCGAAGTTAACTTCACCCAATTGGATCTGAGGACTGTAGATTTTTCACTGAACAAATTCAATGGAACAATTCCTGAAAGCATATATGCATGCAGCAATCTAATTGCACTGCGGTTGTCATACAACAATTTTCATGGTCAGCTCTCACCAAGAATAGGAGATCTTAAGTCCCTGTCCTTCCTTTCGCTGACAAATAACAGTTTGACAGATATCGCAAATGTGATACGGTGCCTAAAGAGGTGCAAGAACCTCACCACCCTATTTATAGGAACCAACTTCCATGGTGAAACCATGCCACAGGACGAAGAAATTGATAGTTTTGACAATCTTCAGATACTGACCATAGATGCCTGCCCATTGGTTGGGAAAATCCCTCTTTGGCTATCGAAGCTCAGAAAGTTGGAGATATTAGATCTATCATACAATCACCTTACTGGAACAATACCATCCTGGATTAACAGGCTGGAACTCCTCTTCTTTCTGGACGTATCAAGCAACAGGCTCACAGGGGATATCCCACCTGAATTGATGGAGATGCCAATGCTACAATCTGAGAAGAATGCTGCCAAGTTGGACCCAAAGTTCCTTGAGTTACCTGTATTTTGGACACAATCACGTCAATACCGTTTGATCAATGCTTTCCCCAATGTATTGAATCTATGCAACAATAGCTTGACAGGCATAATTCCCCAAGGGATTGGTCAGTTGAAAGTGCTCAATGTCCTCAACTTTAGCACTAACAGTTTATCTGGAGAAATACCACAACAAATTTGCAACCTCACCAACCTGCAGACTCTAGACTTGTCAAATAACCAGCTCACAGGTGAACTCCCATCTGCATTGAGTAATCTTCACTTCCTTTCTTGGTTCAATGTGTCTAACAACGACCTAGAAGGGCCAGTTCCAAGTGGAGGACAGTTTAATACCTTTACAAATTCTAGCTACATTGGGAATTCCAACCTATGTGGCCCTACACTCAGCATCCATTGTGGCCCGGTCGAAGCACCTCCAGCCTCAATGAAAAGAAGCCACAAGAAGACCATCTTGGCAGTTGCTTTCGGTGTCATTTTCGGTGGACTTGCTGCTCTTTCATTGCTTGCATGCTTCCTGATAGCACGGTTGGTATATGACGACCACACGGAAAACGTTGTCCCCCTACACAGGCGGTAGCAGTAATGACTATGACTATGTTACTTTATTACCTCTTGTACTTTCATACATCCACTTGAACCTTATTACTGCAATATACAAATTATTGAACTCTTTTTAGAACCTTTTTTAGCCCTTTTTAGAACTACTGCTGTTTGAACATTGTAATGAAATTGTGCAGCATTGTCATCAGATTGTATATATTTCTTTTAAAGGAGATTAACTCTGCTTTTAAGAAAGCCAGGGTTTAAATGCTCGGGTTACCACTACAAATACAGTGCTGAAAACAAGGGTAAAGATATCCGAAATCAGCTCACTTGGCATCCCTTTCTTGTGTATCCACCAGATTGGATATAATCACCAGATATATCTTGTAAGTTTTAAATGTATAATGCAAAAATGAGGTTCTCATATCTCTTTGTGCAGTGTCCATATGGGCCGACCTAACACAATTTTCAGCACTACTTGATGCTGCACTGCTACTGCAAAGCAAATACCACATAACCTAGTTAGCAATGTACAGAACTACATCTACCTATACAGATTTGGACTCTTATGCAGCTAAATGCAGGTGTAGTCTTCCTGCAGTTGAATCCACCACAAATTCCCCCAAAAATCATGCAATAATAACAGGGGATTCAACGCACAGTAGGATTTTGAGAAGAAAAAATCCAAATTTTACCACGCAGACTTTGACATTGCCTGCCCACAACCGCATCGGCAGCCGGAGCATCGAACGCCCAGCCGCCCATCGAGTGTCGCCCGAGGGCTTCATGGGCAACCGCCCGCTTCACTCCATCCCGCGCCTCTTCGACACCACGGTGGTGGCTAGATCGACGGCGTGGCCTACTCCGCTGGCGGGCCGAGTGGAGCCGGTACGCGTGGCGTCCGTATCCGCGTCCGCCCCCGTCCCCACGAGGCCACGACCCCACGACAGGCGGACGCTGCCCGCTGCCGCCGCGGGAGCAGCGACCGGGCCGTAGCGAGCTCTGGTTTGGACCCAGCGGTTGTTGCTGGCATGCTGTCATATGTGGAGCAACAAGATTGGCCGCCCGATTCGGATCCGATGCGGTGGATTGATCGAACGGTGTTGCCCGCTTTCTTCGAAATTCAGAATTTATACACGAGAGTCAAAATATTTTAAGTTTAATTAAAATTATTAAAAATATAACATCAAACAAATATACTATGGAAATATAATTAATAAAAATCTAACAATAATTAGTTATTATCTTATCATATAAATTTAGTTAATTTTGAGATGTTTTTACTCTTAAAGATTCTTAAAATGACTTATAACTTTAAATGGAGGAAGTGTGACATAAAGTTAAAGTTGAGGCTCTTGCATTTTTACCCTTTTTGTATCGAAATTATAGTTTTGCCGCTGTTTTTTGAACTTTGTGAAATTATCCTTGTGTTTTCAAAATGATGCACCATTTATCTCTATTCCATCGTCTTTTCACCGAAGGTGTTAACTTTTATACAAAAGGAGAAATATGTCCATACGATTTTGCTCCCGGTTTCTAAAGCTATTTTGATTTTACTCCTGATTTAAATAAGAAATATATATTGTATTATGACAAAAAATGGTTAGATTTGACCAAATAAATTTGGCACAAATTACAATTATTTTAAATCAGATTTAACTAATGTTGAAAGAAATATTCGAAATTTAGTAGCATCTTAGCAAAATTTTGATAGCATTACGGCAACAATAAGAATCGAATCGACAGAGATCACCCCCAACACTAATGCCAAGAAGAGAGAATCCTTCTGAAATGATCTCAGCCAAACATATCTCGTTCATGCAACATAGCAACAAGGACTGCACCAAGCAACCTGCCAACTGCCAAGGGTGCTGGCACGAATCTTAAAGCACAGATGAAGGGGGGAGATAAGGGCAGCGAACGCATACAGTGTCTTATGAAATAAACAAATTCCTTGCCCAATAGAATGAAAATGCATACTATCTATTCCTTGTAGACAAGTCTTAATGTAACATTTTGTTATAAAAAAACTCAAAATCATGACAGAGAAATATCAAATACTTACGTCAGGCTTGCACCTTCTAGCATTTTCATTCGCCAAGGACCTGAACGGCAACAGAAAAGAACAATATCAAAAAAAAAAAAAACCATCCTGCAGTTGCCATCACAACACGTAAGGCTAGTGCGACATCGATGAACTCAAAGCATCACTAATCTAGTACTCGTACACGCACTTGATCCTAATATTCTCCCTGATCAACTAGCCATAACCCACCACTTATCAGTTGTAGACAAATTGCAACTTGGTCCTTAATTGGAGGCTTAAACTGCTCTTCACACGCGGAATCTCAAAAGTCACAGCTAGTTCAGCCACAAGGGGCAATCTCAGAAGTCAACCCTACCCCTAGCCTCCCCTGCAAGGCCACAACAGAAACATGACTTGCAGCGCATTAGCAATTACTACTACTTGCATAATGTCAGCTGTCTGCAGTTGACCTGCATTTTGATAGAGCATCAGCCAGTAATTGACAGTTGGATAATCCTATTCTTTTCATCAAGACCCAAAGTCAGCGAGCTGGGCATGCATCTTTGCATTAAGATAAGACAATTGGAGGGAAGCTTCTCTTTCGGGGTCCTCGAATTCTGTGACCCCATTGACCACAAAAATGCGTAGCGCCCGGAACTCAGGAGGTTCATGGCAGTTCGGCATCGGCCGATGCAGCTGAGTCGCCGTGTCATCGCCTCGTCGGAGGTGACGCTGACGACGCTGCTACTACTAATCCTGGTGCTGCTGTCTCCCTGTCTCAGCGGCCGCGCCGGCGCGGCGTGCACGGGGGAGGAGAGGGAGGCCCTGCTGTCCTTGCTCGCCGACCTCTCGCCGCGGCCCGGCGACGGCCTGAACGCGTCGTGGCGTGGCGGGTCGCCCGACTGCTGCACGTGGGACGGCGTGGGCTGCGGCGCCGACGGCAACGGCGATGGAGCCGTCACGCGCCTCCGGCTGCCGCGCCGCGGGCTCGGCGGCACCATCTCGCCCGCGGTCGCCAACCTCAGCGCGCTCACGCACCTCAACCTCTCCGGCAACAGCCTCGGCGGCGCGTTCCCGGCGGTGCTGCTCTCGCTGCCCAATGTCGCCGTCGTCGACGTCAGCTACAACCTTCTGTCCGGCTCGCTGCCGGACCTGCCGCCGGCCGTGGGCGCCGGTGGCGCGCTGCCGCTGCAGGCGCTCGACGTGTCGAGCAACTACCTGGCGGGGCAGTTCCCGTCCGCGATCTGGGCCCACACGCCGAGCCTCGTGTCGCTCAACGCCAGCAACAACAGCTTCCAGGGCGTCATCCCGTCGTTCTGCACGACCACCCCGGACCTCGCCGTGCTTGACCTCTCGGTGAACCAGCTCGGCGGAGGCATCCCCTCCGGGTTCGGCAACTGCTCGCGGCTGCGCGTTCTCAGCGTTGGCCGGAACAACCTCACCGGCGAGCTCCCCGACGACATCTTCGACGTGAAGCCGCTGCAGCAGCTGCTGATCCCGTGGAACAAGATACAGGGGAGGCTCGACCACCCCGAGCGCATCGCCAAGCTGAGCAACCTCGTCTCTCTCGACCTCAGCTACAACGACTTCACCGGAGAGCTGCCCGAGTCCATCAGCCAGCTGCCCAAGCTCGAGGAGCTCCGGCTCGCGCACACCAACCTGACCGGCACGCTCCCGCCGGCGCTCAGCAACTGGACCGCGCTCCGGTACCTCGACCTCCGGGCCAACCGCTTCGTCGGGGACCTCGACGCCGTTGACTTCTCCGGCCTCGGCAACCTCACCATCTTCGACGTGGCCTCCAACAGCTTCACCGGTACAATGCCACAGAGCATCTACTCCTCCGCGTCGCTGAAGGCGCTGCGCGTGGCGACCAACCAGATCGGAGGGCAGGTCGCGCCGGAGATCGGCAACCTTCGCCAGCTCCAGTTCCTGTCGTTGACCACAAACTCGTTCACCAACATCAGCGGCATGTTCTGGAACCTCCAGGGGTGCGAGAACCTCACCGCGCTGCTCGTGTCGTACAACTTCTACGGCGAGGCCCTGCCGGACGCCGGCTGGGTCGGCGACCATGTCAGGGGTCTCCGGCTGCTGGTGATGAAGAACTGCAAGCTCACGGGCCAGATACCAACGTGGCTGTCGAAGCTGCAGGACCTCAACATCTTGGACCTCGCGGACAACCGCCTCACCGGCCCGATCCCGCGCTGGATCGGCAGCCTGAAGAAGCTCTACTACCTGGACCTGTCCGGCAACCAGCTGTCCGGCGGGATCCCGCCGTCGCTGGCGGAGCTGCCGCTTCTGACGTCGGAGCAAGCCAGGGCAAACTTCGACATAGGTCCAATGCCACTCTCCTTCACCCTGAAGCCGCCCAACAACGCGACGGCGAACGGGCTGGCCCGCGGGTACTACCAGATGTCCGGCGTCGCCACGACGCTCAACTTCAGCAACAACTACCTCAACGGCACGATACCGCCCGAGATGGGGCGGCTGGTGACGCTCCAGGTGTTTGACGTCGGTAGCAACAACCTCTCGGGCGGAATCCCGCCGGAGCTCTGCAACCTTACCAAGCTGCAGTTCCTAATCCTGCGCCGGAACCGTCTGACGGGGCCTATCCCGGCGGCGCTCAACCGGCTCAACTTCCTCGCCGTCTTCAGCGTCGCGTACAACGACCTCGAGGGGCCGATCCCGACGGGCGGCCAGTTCGACGCGTTCCCGCCGGTGTTCTTTCGGGAGAACCCGAAGCTCTGCGGCAAGGTGATCGCCGTCCCGTGTACGAAGCCCCATGCCGGAGGCGAGTCTGCTTCGTCCAAGCTAGTCAGCAAAAGGATCCTCGTGGCCATCGTTCTTGGAGTCTGCTCCGGAGTGATCGTAATCGTCGTCTTGGCCGGATGCATGGTGATCGCCATTAGGAGGGCGAAATCGAAAGTGTCAGTCGGCGACGACGGCAAGTTCGCGGAGGCGTCCATGTTCGACTCCACGACGGATTTATACGGCGACGACTCCAAGGACACGGTCCTGATCATGTCGGAGGCCGGCGGCGACGCGGCGAAGCACGTCAAGTTCCCGGACATCCTCAAGGCGACCAACAACTTCGGCCCGGCAAGCATCATCGGGTCAGGCGGCTACGGGCTGGTGTACCTCGCGGAGCTGGAGGACGGCACGCGCCTCGCGGTGAAGAAGCTCAACGGCGACATGTGCCTGATGGAGCGCGAGTTCCGCGCGGAGGTGGAGACGCTGTCGTCGGCGTCGGCGCGGCACGAGAACCTGGTCCCGCTCCAGGGATTCTGCATCCGCGGCCGGCTGCGGCTGCTGCTGTACCCGTACATGGCGAACGGCAGCCTGCACGACTGGCTTCACGACCGGCCGGGCGGCGCGGAGGCGCTGCGGTGGCGGGACCGGCTCCGGATCGCGCGGGGGGCGAGCCGCGGCGTGCTCCACATCCACGAGCACTGCACGCCGCGGATCGTGCACCGGGACATCAAGTCCGGCAACATCCTCCTGGACGAGTCCGGCGAGGCCCGGGTGGCGGACTTCGGCCTCGCCAGGCTCATCCTGCCCGACCGCACCCACGTGACGACGGAGCTGGTGGGAACGCCGGGGTACATCCCGCCGGAGTACGGGCAGGAGTGGGCGGCCACGCGCCGCGGGGACGTGTACAGCTTCGGCGTCGTGCTGCTGGAGCTGCTCACGGGGAGGCGCCCCGTGGAGGTGGTGCCGACGCAGCGGCACCAGTGGGAGCTGGTCGGGTGGGTGGCGCAGATGCGGTCGCAGGGGAGGCACGCCGAGGTGCTGGACCACCGGATCACGGGAGGCGGCGGCGGCGGCGGCGGCGGGGACGAGGCGCAGATGCTGTACGTGCTCGACCTCGCATGCCTCTGCGTCGACGCCGCGCCCTTCAGCCGGCCGGCGATACAGGAGGTGGTCAGCTGGCTTGAGAACGTGGACACCATCGCCGCGTCAACGTCATCCGAAGATGTAAAAATCACTGATGGCCACGGACAAATTTGACAGAATGTTACATGAAATTGGAAGAATTCAGCGTCCTTTCTATGATCTGCGCTGCAGGATGCAATCGTTGCGGGAACTAGTCAGAGTTAATGATGATCGGAGAAATAAATTGTTTGCAGGCTGCAGCATTGCAACGAGCGGCAAAGACATTTTGTGTTTGGGAGGAAAGCCCACCTGTTCAGTCTGGGCCCTTGTAGTTTTGGGCCTGTACGGGCCTTTTATGCTCTGCTCAGACTTGTTGTGGGTAAAGCTTTTATTTGGGCCTGGGCTTGCAACTTTTTTTTGGGATTTGGGTCTGCTGTTTTTTATACCTTCATTCATTTTTTACTCTTTTTTTGGAGTGTTTAATTTTTGAAGACCTTGGCTCTTTTTGTTCCTCAAGGTTTCCAATTAAGCATATCTAATTTTAGTAAGAAAACAAATATTTCTCACTATATTTCAGTCGAAACAAAGTCATTCGTTAACCTTATTCGAAGGTGTGCCCATCAAAACAACATTCAAAACAATTGTTTGCTGAATCAAAGAACCAAGCAAAACCTCTTCTCTGTGTGTAATTGAGCATCTCGCTCTTTTTTTTTAAATTTTTGCACAACTTTGTTTCTGGATTAATCGGCAAAAATATGTAGCATGTTAATTAATAAATTGGTAACAACGATACCTCTTCTTTTTGAGAGAGTTATTTTCTCGACCTTAAAAAAAGTGCCTCTTAGTTTCTTAGCCGTTTTTTGATTGAACTTAGTTATTTGACCCAGATTCGAGTTTTGTTTAGTTTTATGGCCCTTTTGTTAGTTTGATGAGGTAATGGGGTTAAGTAGTATACGAAAAGACTATTTTGCCCCTGGTGCCGAATGAAAAAGAGTAGTATCCTACATATACACTGTACGGGTTTTCAGATGGCTTAATATCAATAATTTTACAATATGGTCTGCAATAATTTTTTGAAGCATGGGATCATTATCTTTTATATATATATTTGCACATGACAATTATAAATTCAAGTGCACACATACGTAATAATAATTGTCATGTGCATAAATTCATATTATTGTTGTTACGTATGTGTGCACGAGGTTGTCGCGAGCAGTAGCCTATATATATATATATATTCAAGTGCACATAACAATTATTTTTTTTCACACATTCATCTGAAGATGTAAAAAAAACTCTGATGGCCATGGAAAATTTGACACACAGTAACTTGAAACTGGAAGAATTCAGCGTCCTTTTATGATCTGCACTGCTGGATGCAATCTTTGCGGGAACTAGTCAGAGTTAATTATCGAAGTTTGGAGAAATTGCAATGCAACGGGCGCCGGGCATTTTTGTGCTTGGGAGAAAAGCACACCTGTTTTTTTTTTTTCTGAAGGAAAACCCACCTGTTTAGTGCGGGGCCTTCAAATTTTGGGCCCGTTGGACCGTTTATGCTCTGCTCCAGCCAGACCAGCCTTGTCTTTCGGCCTGGGCTTCACCGCTTTGGGGATTTGGGTCCGCTGCTTTTTTTTATCCCCTCATTTTTCACTTTTTTTTCGGAGTCTTTAGTTCTGAAGACCTTTTGTTTCTGTGCTCCTCAAGGTTTGCAATTGAGCATCTCTTTTCGTATAGAAACAGAGGTTTTGCCGATTTATTTCAGTCCAAACAAGGTATTCAGATAAAACTTATTCGAAGATGCGCCCACCAAATTCTATTTGAATTCGCTTGGCATAAAGTTATGGCAAATAAGTATTGTTTGCTAATTTGTTATAAAAGAAAAACACTACTAAACGATAGATAAATTCAGCTGATAAATTCAAACGAACTGGACGAATTGTTTAGTGAATCCAAGAACCAAGCAAAACCACTTCTCTGTGTGTAATTGAGCATCTCTTGCTTTTAATTTTCGCAGAACATTGTTTCTGGATATATGGGCAACGATATACAGCGTATTTAATTATAGCACCACACGTCATCAGCGTGTGTGCATTGCCTACTCAACCAGTCAGCGTTCTGAGCCGGGCTTCCAGAATATTCGGCAGACACATGCATAATGGATGCTCAAGATCAAAATTGATAAGATTCAGAACAAGAAAAACAAATAAAACAGAGCAACGAACTACTTTCTTCCATGTACCGAGTTTATATTACAGCTGCATACTAATAAACCAATAAAAGAACATCTGAACAAGAAGGTGGGAATAGGAAGGGGAAAGAGCTGGCTACCCTGACATAACCTGCTAGCCATGACAGTCAAAAAAAATTTTGACAGTAAAAAAACCTGCTAGCCATTCCATCTGACTGGCTAATTAACATACACTAATATAACTATCTAAACCCCAGAGGGAGAGCAGAGAAGGCTAGCACTACAAAATTGCAACACTAGCAGACGCAAGGATCCGAAAGCTCGATTCATCGTGCCGTGTGTTGTGTGATTCCTGAGCTCCTTGTTCGAGCTCGAGCCCGCTTCCAGACTAGTCCATCAGACGCCGAGCCCTGTCGACGTACGCCATGGAGAGATTCAGAAAACAGTGGGGAGTTGAAGGACTCCTCCAGTACGCATGCATGGCTGCGTGTTGAATGTTCAGTTCCAGTCAGCGAATCACGAGCAGAACTAACAAATGATAGAGATCAGATCATGTGTACGTACAAGCTAACAGTGAGCTCTAGCAGTGCCAGTGTGTGTCAGTGTCAGTGTGTGTTGTATGACGTGTTACCGTACCTCTCTCATCTGTTCTGGATGGGATTCCAGCCGGATCTGGGTATCCTCCGGCCGAAGCTGGCGGCAGGCTGCTTGAAGGGCGTTTTCCGGCCGCCGACCCTCATCTGCTGCTCCTCGGCCTTCTGCCGGCTCGTCGACGGCCGCGACACTAGCAGCCGCCGTGCCGCGGGTCCCGGTCGTACCACTGCAGCGTTCAGCTCAGCTGAACACGGTCTCAGCAGGAGAAGCAGCACCAGCAGCAGCGCCACTAGGCAAACCCTGCTCTTGCTGCAACAGCCCATCATCTATCTGCAGAGAGGCGACTGCTGCTGCTGCTGCGTGCGGCGTGTTCCTCCTTGGGCACCGTGCGAGCCTGCGATGGAGGAGGAAAGGAAGACACAGCACACAGTAGTGGGCGAGGCGTGTGGTGTGGTGTGTGGATTAGAGCAAGGATCGAGGAGACATGGTGGGAGTTAACGTGGGGTTAGAGGGGGGTTTTATTCAGTGTCAGATACTATAATCACCACCACACCTCCTATCTTGCATAGCGACTAGTGAGCGGCGCTACTATAGTATAGTATATAACCAATTTTCGCAAAAAAAAAGTATAGTATATAACCAAGATTACAGTAATACTAGCTAGGGCACCAGTGCCTGCCGCAGACGAGCATCCGGTGGGGGGAATTCATGTGCTGCTGCTTGTTTTTCTGCATCTTCCCAACTGGGCGTCATGTGCTGCATCTTTGACTGACACTACTAAACCCTTGGCCTAATTCGGGTCTAAGACTGGGGTTAATTAGTTGGCCTCAAGGACTGATGGTGCGTAGAGTTTTTTTAGACAGCTGCTCACGTTCCTTTCTGCAGGGGAGGGTGCTGGATCACGTGATGGAGGCACGTGACGTGCGGAGAATTCTCTACCACACATGCATGCTGGTTGCTGTTGCCGTCTTGCGTTCACTTGCTCTTACCTGTCGAAGTTTCTTCCCCTTGATTCTATTTTAATCTACTGCTA
>Ga0182004_10001788_pt1 | contig 16201 bp, 8 predicted proteins | sample Sormic07211540_1_FD_120479 | JGI IMG/M metagenome (GOLD analysis project Ga0182004, IMG submission 120479) | Endophyte microbial communities from Sorghum bicolor roots, Mead, Nebraska, USA - 072115-40_1 MetaG | ecosystem: Host-associated > Plants > Roots > Unclassified | place: USA: Nebraska...
ACAATAGCCCACACATAAATACAAGTCTAGAATAAGCAATTAATAGCTAACATGAACACAACTAGCCACTAGTAGAAAGAACGCAGATGCATGGTGAGTAGTCTGTAATTAGACTGTGTGACCAGTTGACTAAATTCGGTTTAAACCAAATTTTGAATTCGAAATATTTCATATTAAAAGTAGAAAAGTAGAAAATGGTCGAAAAATGTCAAAACCGTTTTCTACTTTTATATTTGAAATACGAAACATCTAAAATACGAAAACGAAAACGATAAAGTCGGACAAAAAAATACGAATTCGATCGAATCAAATATAGAAAGCAGTTCGGTTCGGTTCGGGATATTTCCGTTCCGTTTTCATCCTTAACTGTAAGTGGTACTACCTTGTTTCTAAAAGTGTAGAAATTGATTGAGATATCTTGCCACTCTTGTCAACCTTATTAGTGTACATAAGTGGAGGTGTTTGTTGTTTTGAGAAATTAGAGATTCTTTTCTGCTTTTTGTGTGCAGATGTTTGGTTCTTATATAAATATAGTTCAACTTATGTTAGACTGGTAACATTGTACTTGGCTGAAAATTGTATGTATGTGCTATTTTGATTGTTTTATTATGATTGATGCTAACCTTGTTTAAGAACTTATGTTCCAATATTTTGGCCTATTGACCAGTGGCCTACTTAATCTACTGCTTTACTCTGCCCTGGTGTCAGTACTGGCATTTGTAGAAAAACTTGCGAAAAATTCATTGTTTTGTTGGACATACAGAACTGGTATTCAGTGTACAAATTATCGTAGAGCACTTTTTCCTGGCAGAATGCTAGATTTGTACCGATATCCAGGAAGATATACATCAACTTTCTCTTGCCTTTACTGTATGTGACAGGTTCTCAAGGTTTTCCCATACCCCATAAACATCACAGAAGCTCAATTTGCTGTGGGAACTGTAGTATCTTTGTTCATGTGTGGATCACTGGTATTATTAAGAGGCCAAAGGTTTCTGGAGCGCAGGTTACCTTTAACATTTTATTACAAACTTTATGCTGTTTACTTGGATCTGTATTAATACTCATGTTCCTTTTAACAATTTTCAGCTGTTAAACTTTAGGATCGTTCTAGGGTAGATCACTAGATCAGTGGGGTAAAACTTTACATTTCGAGTATACAAGCATGGTGTCCTAGTACAGAGACTACTAGATCTAGAGGAAGAGAGGAGAAAGGGGTACAGTACAAGACACAGATCATCCGGGGGAGGTGCCAGCATGGTGGAGTTGGATCTAGAGGCAGCCATGTCTTTGGTGGGAGATCTGCGCGAGGGCAGCGACGGTCGAGGAAGAATGGGTGATGCAGTCATGACCGACGGTGAAGATGGTCGTGCAGTGCAGTGACAGCGGCTAGGGTCTTCCCGTCACTGGCTGTGCCCCTCTGGAGATCGGGTTAGGGTTTGTCAGTGGGGAGTGGCGGCTCACGGTGAACCTTGTACTGAGAGCCGCTGGCCCCCACCTCTTTATCTAGCGCAGGGTGACAGGACCCTCCAGCCATAGATGGGTTGGGAGCCCCCGATCAGGGTGCGAGTCAAGACCCGATTAGGCCATTAGGCCTAACCGGTGGTAGATCAATCCAACATCAGCTTGTAGCCATCCTACTTCTAGCTATTGTTCACACTATGGGCAATCTCTTCACCAACATGAGCCTTGGGAAAGTTGCAGTATCATTTACGCACACCATCAAGGCTATGGAGCCTTTCTTTTTTGTTCTTCTTTCTGCAATTTTCCTTGGAGAGGTAATTTTTCATCCCTATACAAATGCTACGCAAGCAACATATTTGAATTTTAAGAAATTTCTTTGTCTTCTTATACTAAACCGTATTCGGATGGCAGTTACCTACTGTTTGGGTAGTAGTATCTCTTCTTCCAATTGTTGGTGGTGTTACATTGGCATCTCTTATTGAGGCATCCTTTAACTGGTAAGTAACAATCACTATCATCTGAATCCAAGCATCGCCAAACTGAACTTTATAGTGTAGGAGCTTCTATTGAATATTTTCTTCCTTGTGTGCGTCTTGTGCCATGCTGTTTCCACTTTTTTGCTATATGTTCTTGGTGAATGGACCTAAATATGGTTTTTTAGTATTTGTAGACATTGTAGCTATGCTTTATTTAGACTATGGTTATGGTATATCATCTTACAAATTGTGAGCTAAAATATCTACACATGCTAAGGGGTAAGGGGAGATACTTCACCAGATATATGCAATTTTCTTCAAATACTGATAACAACTCTAGCAAAGCCTTTTAGCCCCAAACAGGTTGGGGTGGGCTAAGTTGAAACCCAACATGAGCTACACAGAAAAGAGAAAAGGAAAAACAAATGTAGATCTAAAACTCTCTTCATGTTAAATGCAATTTATTATTTTTTTCCAAAAGTGACTATGATGAGATATAGTGCATGATAGAATGATATTCAAATAGCTAGTGTTCTAAAACTGATTCACTCAGCAATGTATATCTTCTGATAATATTTCCTAAAATCTTATGTACAGTTTAAACATGATGGTATTTTTAAATAGTTTTACATTAGTATCCCTGACCCTGAGTTCCACTGTGAAATATTTAACTTGGTGGTAATTTGATGAAAACAGGGGTGGCTTTTGGAGTGCAGTGGCTTCAAATGTTACCTTTCAATCGTGGAATGTACTGAGCAAGAAGCTCATGGTTAAGAAAGAGGTAACTAAAATATCTTGCATCTTAAAGATAGTTTGTTTATGAACTTGCATTGGCTTCTTTTCTGCCATGTCCATCATGTGCAATTTGTCCACTTCCATCTCTAATTCCTAATGCACTTCATATGCTTCTTTTCCACAGGAATCCTTGGACAACCTTAATATCTTCTCTACCATTACAGTGATGTCATTTTTTGTTTTAGCCCCTGTTACCTTCTTTACAGAAGGTGTCAAAATTACTCCTACATTTTTGCAATCTGCTGTAACTGTAAGTGTAACGATGTTCAAATTTGAATCCATTGCATACCAAAGTAAAAAATAAAGACAGAGAAACTGCACCTTGCAGAACTATCAGGGTTAATTTTGATTGGCTTTATGTGTTTGTAGGGTCTGAATGTAAACCAGGTCCTTACAAGGTCTCTTCTTACTGGACTGTGTTTCCATGCATACCAACAGGTCAGTCAACTTACTCCATGTACTTTTTTTTTGCGAACAAACTTACTCCATGTACTTGGTGATATATATCTTGAGTTGTAGACTGCAGTGTTTTATCTATTCGATATTTCAGTTTTATGTAGGGCTCAGAGTTGTGCAGATTGCAAATACATTTTTTATTCCTCATATGTGGCTTGCAACAGTTGCAAATAGCATGAGGAACTAATTATGTCTTCGTATTTTATGCCTTTAAACCCAGTGTTGTATATGTAGCGTTAAGTTGCTAATGGCCTATTTGGAGGGAGGAATACTTACACACATAACTTGTGACAAGTGTTGATTTTCAAAAATCTTAGGCTATATCCAGCAGTGTGTGGAAAATGTGAACCGTGTGTCTACAACAAAAACCATCTTCACTAAAGCAATCTTATTATAGTCAGCATATCAGCATATTTTCGTCGCAAATGAGATTCTATTATCATGGTGCATGTGTCTGTATGGTGTTGTGCCTTAACATGATGTTATAGTCAAGGCGACATAGTGCTGATTGGCCAAAATAAGACCTGTAAAAGCGGGTGTCGGGTGTACAAGATTTTGCTCCTAACGCATGACATTTGATATATTCTTTCTTTTCCTAAATACTTAGCTGCATGTATATTGCAAGGATGTCTTCAGTCTCATTGTTTCTCTTGTTTCATTTTGTTGAAGGTATCTTACATGATTTTGGCGATGGTGTCTCCTGTCACTCATTTTGTGGGCAACTGTTGTTAAGCGTGTTGTGGTCATTGTAACATCAGTGCTGTTCTTCAGGACACCTGTTTCTCCTATCAACTCTCTCGTTAAGCATGATGCATAAACAAGTTTATCTGTTTTTATCCTATTTCATTTCATCCCTCTGTTGTATCACCATTACATGCTTTCATCTGTGTGTACAGGTATTGCGGTTGCACTTGCCGGAGTTTTCCTGTACTCACAGCTCAAGAGACTCAAATCCAAGCGAAGACTCCTTAAATAAGGATTTTATTTTCTACTCTCTTCTGTTAATGGAGTCAAATGCTTCTATATTTCAGGTGCCTGAATTTTAAAATAATTTTAGGCAACACTCTTGTACAACTAATACAACTAAATTGTTACTTTTGTGATTTGTATGTATTTGTATCATAATCATAATATATTAAAAAAAATCTTGTGTAACTACAGAAATAATTGTAATATAATTTTAGGCACCACTCAACTAGTACAAGTAAATTGTTACTTTGTGATTTGTTATTTGTCCACAATATATTAAATTTTATAGTTTTGATCTTGTCTAACTATAGAAACAATTGTAAATAAATTTTTGACCTTGTCTAACTATAGAAACAATTGTAAATTGTTTAATCAGATTTTGTCGGACTTGTGGTTTTTGTCTAACAATTTTTTCTTATCATTTTGAAACCAAAAAGTGTTAATTATCGTACATAAAATTACAACAAACAAAAACTATAATTTAAGTATAAAATATATGTAATATGTATTAACCGTTGTCTCAAACGAAGCTAAAATTCAGGCATGTGAATTTTACTCCCTCTGTCCACAAAAACATATAATTTTTGTCTATTAAGAAGTCAAACAGTTTGAACTTTAAACCAAAGTTAATAAGTTATATACTTCCTCCGTCCTTAAAAGCTTCAATTTCTAGAATCGGTGTCAGTTAAACTTTTTTAAGTCTGACCATCTTTATAGAAAAGAGCATCGATATCTATGACATAAAATGAGTATCTTATGAAAATATATTTTATGATAAATCTAATTGTACTAACTTAGTATTATAAATCTTAGTGTTTTTTTAATTCGGTTAAAGTTTAAAAAGTTTAACTTAAGGCAACTCTAGGAATTAAAGTTTTTTTTAAAGTACTAACATTGTTGATACAAAACAAATACATATAGATTAGTAATAGGATATATTTTTATAATAAATTTATTATATAAAAAATTTATATATAAAAATAAATTTATTATAAAAATATATTTGACCATTTTGAAAGTTCAGAGGGTACGATATTTGGTTTTATATTTGAAATTTATTTCTATAACCTTAATCAAACCTGAACTAAATTGACCGGTACGGTGTCGGATATCTAATTGTCTATATCCGGGTGGGTGTGTAATACCCAGGAGTAAATAAAGGAAAAAGTCTACATAACTCCCAAAACTATCTAGACTGGAATATTTCATCCCCCAACTATAAAACCAAATATCGTACCCTCTGAACTTTCAAAATGGGTCAAATAACCCCCTAGAGTGGTTTTAGATGGTGGTTTTGTCTTTTTCTTTTTTATTTATTTTTACTGAATCTTTGAAAAATCATAATAAATCACAAAAAATCATAAAATAAAAAATTTAATTTTGTTGGACTCTTGATGAGTAGATCTACACAATGAATATATAATATAATATACTTTAGTACAAAGTTTTTGCTGTAGTTTTAAATCTATGTTTTTTCTGTAATTAATTCAAATAATTCATATATGTAGTTCCTATGGTCCAATTATGTTAAAATGTTTATGGTGGGCTCATTATTGTATGCTTGAACTATGGTAAAAGTTTTATACCTATTGGATCATGTATAACTGAAGAATTCATATGCTCCACGCCCGCTCGAGCTGTGGAAAAATCCGTATAGAACACAGATAATAGTAGGATATAGCAAACTGAAGGACAGGAAATCAGCTAAAGATTCGAATTGCATCAAAAAAGAGTTCTAAAATAATTTTTATCTGGACCATGCCAAACCGAAATCAAATGGGTTTTCTCAGGTCTCCTAAATCTTGCGTGATAAAATTGCATGATCAAGTAATATTTATATTTAAAATATATGGATCGCATAATAAAATTAATTATCAAGTGACATACTATAAAAATTAATTACCCATGGTTAGAAATTCTTTCCTGGTAGCAAGAATACAGAAACGATGACATATATTTTCCCGGAAGAAAATGACATATTCAAAGAAAAAAAACTCTCTTTCTCTCCGACAGACCGACACATGTCATCTCATCTCCACCCGCCCGTCTGGTGTGCTGTGAGCACCGCGATAGCAAGGCGGCGCCGGCTGCAGCGCATGTCAGACGACAATGGCTCCGTGCGCAAGCGTGGTGAGGGTGGCTCCGGCGGCCCAATGTGCGAGTCGAGCTTAGCTCCATGCTCTAGCGGCGCGGCAAGCAGCTATTGGCTCTGGCAGCGAGGTGCTTCGAGGCTAGTGGGTGCTGCTCCCACAGCGCGGCGCATCCGAGGCCACAGCACATGCAAGCCAAGACTATGGCTTCGGCGGCCCGAGCGACAACACCAGTAGCTCCCATTCCACGAGATGAGCAGCGCCTCCAAGTATGGATGCTCTTCATCTTTTCACCCATTCGAATCAAAGATGTTCTGTTGTTCATGGTCACACTGTATTTTTTTTTGCATCCACTAAATGAAACATGTATTTAGCATCCACCTTAAAACTTGGAAGCATTTTGATGAATGCGTTAGATTTTATATATGTGATTTGAATGTAGTCTGTTTAGTGAAGCACGTAACTGAATGTACTCTGTGATTTGAATGTACTGAAGTTTGTGCAGGTGCGTATTGAGACCTAACACTAAGATATAAGCATCTTTTGAATTCTTGATATATGATAAATCATATGAAAAGCTCAACCATCTCTCAAACGAATTAGTGAAGTTTATTGATATATCATCAGGAAGAAAGGCACCTTTTCACTGTCTGGTGCACTTTAAAACTATGACTGTTTTTCTAATCAATAGTGTTCCGGGGTCCGGATGGCTTCTATGTGTACGACAATGCGATAGGGATGGCGTTCCGTGTCGAAAACTACTCACGCCAGGGAAAGCTCTGTGCTGGCGAGCTGCTGCTTATAAAAGGGCAGGGCACGCCGCTCTTGTCGACCACAGGTGAGTAGTGCTTGCGCTTGGCTTGCTTACCTCTGGAGGGAGCAGAGATGCGCTCCCTGAACCATAAGAGCTGATTTCTAACTTTTTATTGCATTGATTAAGGATCAAAATAAACTACAAAATTATTTGTATTTATATTCATTCATTTCTTCAAAGCTAGCGACGCATAGTTAAATTAATACAGTAAAGTTATAATAAGCTTTCATGATGTTGCTGATAAGCTTTGCTGAAGTGCAAGATATAGTATCATTTCTATTGAATACTCTTGTTGAATATAACATTATCTAATATTTACACCCACAGTGTATGCCTGTTTAACGTTTCCATCTTCTAACTTTCTATCAAGGCTGATGTGGACATTTGCAAACTTAGGAATGAACTGGAAATACTCTGAAACTGAGAAGCAAATAAAAGACAACAAAAAATCAATCTACATGGCTTACTGCTGCACTGTTACAGTTTAATATGAGAGAACACTACTCTATAGATGATACTGTAGTTTCAAGCATGTTTGCTGGATTGGTGCAAGTCAGACAGGTAATCAGTACTCTCTGCCTCAATGTAATATCTCCTTTTGAGAGTTTTAAGTATTTAGATGCACTGTGAAGTAGAACTATGCCACTTTGGAGGCATTATTTTCCAGAAAATTCAATATGGTTTTGAAGGCACTATTTTCCAGAAAATGAACGGTTGATCTGTTTGCTTAATATGCACAAACTAAAATCATTTGTCTTGTACCTTTTACTCTATTTTATTGCTTCTCCAGTTCTCCACTAAAGTTACATGATAGTATTGAAAGAGGCATAATTGTCAGTTGATGAATCAAAACCTTTCCCTTTTAGCAGGCACAAATTTCACCTGTTATAAATATTGGGAACCAGCAAACAAAGAGCTACACAAATAATACTACTGCTAAGAGCAGAAAGTGTACATACCAACCCGATTCTCCAATTTGGTTGTGTTTCAATGCAACACTTTACAGAGCTTGAATTTGTCACCTCTAAACCTGCATTCATGTCAACAACAAAAAATTATGAATCAGCAAGATATTCATGGTGTTCACCTTGATCATGTCTTTCATTTTGGGGATCCATAAAAAGCAACCAAAGTAAAATCACCCATGCCTCGATGGCTGGACCATATTACTGAAGTATTTGGTTCAAGACTCTCTAGGTTACTTCTTCTGACTGTAGTTGGAAGAATAAACTATGTCCATCCAATTTGACGAAAAGGGACGGTGCATCGAACATTCAATGTTTACAACTACCGTTCACTTCCCCTCTTGCCATATTTTGTTTTAGCTACAGGATTTTCATGGAAATGAACCAGTTTCAGACAAGGATCATGCACATGGTGAGAGGTCACAACCAAATAGTTTTCTCACAGAATCCAAACATGGTAGGATAACAAGTTAGCATATATACACATGATATCATCTTCCATCTCGAATTTATTTCAGCAGGTACATTATAAAATATCCAAATTCAAAGAACTTAGTCTACCAACATTGTGAACCTACGTAGATCAGTGAAGCTTCCAATAACTGTAGCAACAGTAGTTTCTTGTTCGGTTTAATACCTTTCATTTTGGCAAAACTTTAAGTTTACCACTTTTATTTTGGTAAATTTCAATTCTTCTATAATTGAAATTAGAATCCAGTTCAGTTGAGCCGAATGTGGTGTTAGTTGTTTTTGTTTCATAATACTATTATTAGGATCATCAGTGCTGCAGCTAAGTGCAATAGTTAGTTATTAATAATATCTTTCTTTGTAGCCCGAGTGCCCAACCGGGCATTGAGGACATTTAAACACTTATTGTTAGGAGTGGCGAGAATCTTGTCAACTAATCGACTTAGCCAACTGACAATCTTTATTTCTTTTTCTAAAGAAAATTCTGACACTCAAAGACAGTTAATCTATCTCACAAGCAAATTGATTAAACAGGAAGTTCAGATGAGTAGGGTACCTTCTATAAGAAAGAATACACATGACAACTATGAATCGATTATTTAAACAGAGACAACACAAGATACAAAGTGTTGCAATACATATTACTGAAAGCCATTTGTCTAAAAAACAATAGACAAGATATGAAGTGTGGCAATCCAGATGACTGATAGCCATTTGTCTTAAACAGAAAGGACTCGCAAATAAGCAAAACAACATATCAATCAATTCATTAACAAATAAAACCTTGCCCATGCAAATATGAAACTGTGTTAGATTTATTGCAGATGGAAAACATGTCTGCATGATAACCTTTGGAAGAGATCGAAGTTATAGTAGGTATAATACATGTACACACATGTAATTAGATCAGATCCGAATACAAATAGCCAATTAGTTTCAGGGCTTGGGTGCTCCGTTTGGCACAGCAGGAAGGGAAGAGAAGGGATCAGCACACCTGGTGGTACGTTCTACGCGATCACCACATCCAGGTCCCCTATGTAGATTGGTGCCAGGGATCAGGTGTTGTGGTGGCGTTTAGTGTCTTTGAAAGGGATCCAAGTAAGCAGGCATAATGCATGTACCAACATAATGACGGAGCCAGAAAAAATTTATAGCTGGGCGAGTTCTAATAAGAATATGAAGATGTTGAGCTTATTCCCTTGTCTTATAAGTCATCTGTTAGCCAACGATGTTTTTCTCTCACAATAAATCAGCAAACAATATTTTCAGTCATGGTTTTTTATACCAGCGGACAGGCTAGGCCGCATTCACATGACCGACCGCACAAATTATGGAAAAATGTTGTTATCACATGAAAATCCGGTAATTCCATACATGATAAATTGTAAAATGCAAAAAAAAAACTGAGAATGGATGATGGTTTTTTATACCAGCGGACAGGCTGGGCCGCATTCATATGACCGACCGCACAAATTATGGAAAAATGTTGTAATCACATGAAAATCCGGTAATTCCATACATGATAAATTGTAAAATGCAAAAAAACTGAGAATGGATGAACCTGCAAATTGTATTAAGATCAATTAACGTTGCTTCTTCTCCTCGCTCCATCGCTGCTCACAACTCCGGCTGCTGCCGGCAGGCAGGCTGAGCGCTCGGCCGTCAGGCCTCTGCCCCTCTAGCCGTCAGGCGCTTGGCTTGGCGGGCGCTGCTGCAATGACTGCTTTCCTGATATGGCTGGTCAGACCTGGGTGCTACGTGCTTGCCTGATATTGCTTAGTGGGCTGAACCAAAATGAGGCCCATGCACCAGCCTTTCTATTGCTGATCGGCCGTTCCTCGCCATGTCTCGGCGTCGGTGGATGCTCGACTTAGCACGGCAGCTGAAGGTAAGGAAGGAGGGGGTCTCAGGTGGCGATGCCGGTAGCTGGGGCGGCCGCCCCACCACGCCCCTAGGGTGGCTCCGCCAGTCCAACATGTAATTAGATCAGTTCAGAAGACAAATAGCCAATTAGTTTCAGGGTTTGGTGCTCCGTTTCGCACAATAGGAAGGGAAGGGAAGAGATTGACACACCTGGTGGTATGTTCTCTGCGATGACCATGTCCCTGGCTGCGATCATCATGTCCTGGGCTCCTGGTCATGTGTGGGTGCTCCAGTGGTGTCTAGGCGACACCGCGGCAGCGCCACGACGTCAAGGCGTCATCTAGAAGATCGCACGGGGGAGAGTCCATTGTCGGCCTGAACGTGGAGTCTCACGGTCGGTGCACGATCCAGCTACGAGAAGAGGGCGAGGACGCTGGCTGCACAGCGGTCGGCGGGGACGATGGAGCAGGTCGTGGAGGCAGCGGCATGTCCTGTGGTGTCTAGGCGACAGCGCGACGACGTCAAGGCGTCGTCCAACAGATTGCGCGAGGGAGAGTCCGCTACCGCCTTGCCAGCCTGCACGTGGAGTGTCTCACGGCCGGTGCATGTCGATCCAACTATGAAGTGAGCAACGACACGCTTGGCCGCACGACGGTCGGCGGTGATGACGGAGAAGGTCGTGGAGGCGGCGACGTGTCCGATGGTGTCTAGGTGGCGACGTGATGACGTTGAGGCGTCGTCCAGTAGACCACGCGAGGGAGACACACGATGGGGACCGATGTTCCTTTCTACCTTCCCACGATGGAGACCAATAATGCTCCTTTTTACCTTCTTCCTTGTGTTTGCCCGTGATTGCAAGTGGATTAATTACCTTCCTTCCAATACAGTCGACACATGGCGTGTGGAGTACAAAGTCTCGGTCTCGCACGTCGGAGAATACGAAGGCGGCCCGAAGAAAATGTCGCACCAAATAGCGATCTTACTTTCTTTCTTTCTTTTTAGCTGTACGAGATTATCCAACTATGTCTAACTAAACTATGTAATTAGTTTTTATTTTCGTTTAGATTTAATACTTCATCCATATGTCGCAAGATTTAATGTGACAAAAAATCTGAAAAAGTTTTTAGATTTTGGGTGTAACTAAATAAGGCCGTGTTTAGTTTCTGAAGGGAAAATTTTCGCGACACTGTAGCACTTTCGTTTGTTTGTGGTAATTATTGTCCAACCATGGACTAATTAGGCTCAAAAGATTCGTCTCGTAAATTTTGATCAAACTGTGTAATTAATTTTTATTTTCATCTATATTTAACATTACATGCATACGTCTAAAAATACGATGTGACAAGAAATCTTGAAAAATTTTAGGTTTTAAGGTAGAAGTAGACAAGACCTAAGGCCCAAACAACCTATCACACACCACATTCATAGAGACTTGGAGCTCATTCTCTCTCTAACTCCTACCCTAAAGTTGGTGCTAGTAACGCGAGTAGCTCGCCACTAACGTCTGTCCAAACCAGTATAAATCTTGTTCTCTTAGCACACCATACGAGCTTAGATGTGCAGTGCAGTATTAGTTGGTCGCGGTCTCTTAGCACACCGTACGAGCTTAGATGTGTTAGTTATAGATGGCCATCGGGCCGTGCCGTGCCGTGCCATGCCTGCCCCGGGACGCGCCGTGCCGTCGTGCCGGCTGGGCCGTGCCATCACCGTGCCTCATGCCGGGGTATGGCCCAAGGCACGGCCCGCGGGCCGTCGGGCCGGCCAGAAGGCACGGCGGGCCACCGGACCAAGGTCGTGCCAGACCAGTATCAGGCTTATTTGTTTTTTTTGTTTAAAATTAGCAGGCTACATTTCTTAACAGGCCAATTAGGATGGATGGATGAGCCAACAGACTATATTTTTTATTGGACCATTAAGCACCGGGCCGTCGGGCCGTGCTTGAGCCGTGCCACGGGCCACGGTGGTGGTCTAGGCACGGCCCGGGCCCGGTAGTTGTCGGGCCGTGTCGTGCCCGGGCCGGGCCAAAATGCCATGCTGCGGGCCGGGCCAACGGGCCACATGACCAACTATAGTGTTAGTCGGTCGCAGTTCGAAATACCGACACACATATCTCATAATTATATTCTTTTGTCTCGGGGTCCAATCACGGCGGTACACTGCCAAGTTATTGGTTTTAGTTAGCATTTTTGTTTTTACAAGCAAAAGTGTCTGTGCGTTGCAACGGGTAGTTATCCGCTTTAACTTCTAAATCAACATCTGCTCACTCATAGTTTTCTCACTCACCATCCTTAGTGTACTCAACTACTTATAAACATAGATTTACTAGTATATTGCCCGTGCTAACACTACGGTAACATTTAAAAAAAAATAAAGAAAAAAATTGATAAATAAAACTAATATAATTCGCCACATCAGGTTGTTCCAGTTTCCTACGACAGATATCCATTGACTTGGTCTAGATGAACACCAAGTTATGCATACCGTGATAAAGGCCAAATTCAATAACGCATTTTTGCGTTGAGATTACTTGATATCTTTTTAGATCAAAGGATAGGAGCCCTGTTTATATTGAAAAGCAGATAAAACGAACTACAGATACCATTTTTACATACCAGGCCCAAAAGAATAGTAAACAAAGCTTAGAGACATCCACTAAAAACAAACCCACCATCAGGTCAGCAGGGCTAAGAGCAGAACAGAGAAGAAGAAGAAAAATAAACTTACGACTCTTAGACCATGAGATACAAAAGTTTCAAGTATCAGAAAAGATAAAACGTGAAACTAAAACCACAGACTACACCTGCTTATCAGAGAGCCACCTAGGAGATCTTCAGATGCTCTTCACCATGTTGTGAGGCCTCCTTCCAATTTCTGCAGAACCTCCTTCATCAACGCCACATCCTCTACCTTTGTCACTACCTGCCAATTTTTCAGAAAACCAAACGCTTGACGTGGTGAAATCTTTCTACAGATGAAGGTATCATTGCCCAACCCAAACTATCTCGAACCCAGCACCAAGTAATCACTTCAATAGGACACAAGCAAATGATCAACATATTCCTTTGTTCCACAGAACTCAGTCTTGAGATCACTTGATGCCTGCAAGACCTTGGTCTTGTCTGTAGCAAATAACAATAAGCAAATATCAGCATCACTAACCCCACCAGCAACAATAAAAATTACCAGTGTGGAAGACATTGACCTATGGCATCATCATGACACTAACCCACTGGCAACCACACACAAAATCAATCACTGTGAAAGGGAGCGACGTACCTATGGCATTTTTTCTCTTCAATTTAGTGAGCCGATCCTCTGCTCATCGATTTTGCTATGCTAAGAAAACAAACGAGGGCAACAACTATATCATTTCAGCACAAATTCCCCAATGAGAACATAAATGGTACAATAAATCAAGATTTAGGCATAATTATTCCCACAATCATCATGCCTGATACAGCATTTCTCAGTGTCTGACTGTCCTTGTGGAAATTGTGAACCTGGTGTTTGATCCTCACATGCGAAAACCATGTGAGTGTGATGCCACATAGGATTATGCAGCCCTGTGATAGAAATCCACTTATAACACTGCTAAATCTTAAATGGAAAACAAAGCAGTATAAAATAAATCCTAAACTAAACCACAACTAATAAAATCCTAAATGGAAAACAAAGCTATGTAAAATAAATTCTGAACTAAACTACAGCTAATATCAACATTTGGAACACAAGGATACAATAAAAAGGTTGTAAAATCAATGGAAAGATTAAATAAATGGGGTGCCGTTTCTTGAAATCATACTGAACTTGGATCAATAGATGATGCTCAATCCCCGAGTCGGCCAGTGCAAATTCGCTTGAGATACAACATGTTCTTCAACTCCTGACATGGCCGATTGACAGATCAAATACCCAAATCACATCCACTGCCAAGGCTTTCTTCTTTGTTGCGCCATGGTATCGGCATCAGACAAGCAATTGGTGAAATTTAGATAGCTGAGATCTCGATAAAATTAGATGCAGACTCAAGAGATGTCTCCAATATGCACACAGTAGTAAAGTTAAGAGATTAAAAACCTACAAAAGAAACAGAATATTAGTCTCTACTCTATCTATGAACCTATCAGTAAATTGGGGATCTGAGGAGGTTGGCCTAACCTGCAGATCGTTGGGGTAGAAGAACAAGGACAATTAAGTGGAGCCATCCACCGAATCATGTGGTCTAACCTGCAGCGGTGATAGGGAGCCGGATCTAGGCACGGTGGATCGATGCGGTCGCGACGAGATCACCAGCAGTAGCCGCAGCCGCGTGGGATCGGAGGTAGCGAGCACGAAGAGAGAGAAAAAGCTCCGCCACCGATGCACCAACACCTCACCGGCCTTGCAGCGTCTCTGCCCTGCGACACCTTCGCCGCGGCCTCGTCTTTGCCCAGCACCGGTCCGCGCGGCCTCAATGGCTCCCTTGCGCTTGCTCCTCCAGCATCAAGGAGTAGGGGGCGGCGTGAGCGAGAGATCGAGGAGTCGCCCTAGTGATTGTGCGTAGGGGAGAGATCGAGGAGGAGTCACGGGCTCACGATGTTGGGGAGAAATCGAGGAGTCGCGGTGTCGGGGAGAGGAAGAGGAGGCCGTCGGGCGAGGAGGAGTCACGGGCTCACGGCCCCGATGAATGAGGTGAGTGATCCGAGTGTTTGATGCGATTGAGTTAGGGGAACGAGAGATTAGAGTTAATTTTGTCCCTTAATTTTAAAAGACATATCTTTGTGGGTGCAATTTTCTGGGTATACTGAGTGTAGCTTATAAATGTAGTAGGAGGTTATGGGTACATTTAGTTAAGTTCTGAACTGGTGGATTATATAGTAGTGGAGATCAACAGCAGGCTCAGAGAACATATTCACATGGCAACTCAGGGGTCTTAAGAAAGTACTATGTGCTATCATTTAGGTCTGTAGTCAAGAAACCTCTGTAATTACAAAAAAGCAGCTGAAGATGAACACAACAACTAAGTGGAATTTGTACAAAACAAAAAGAAAAGAAAAAATAATGGACTGTCAATTTATTTGTCAACAACTAAGCATCAGCTTGTGGAAAGTTGAATTTGGATAAATCCTCCACCCGCAACCAAATACTCAATCAAAATCCTTAACATTGGTCACGTACTATGAGAATTTTTGCTTGTTTTGCATTGAACTCTTGTTTATCTAAGGTCATCTTTTGGCGCTGTAGCGCCAGCATTGGTCTCCCCAAAGCAATGACACATGACGGCTATGACGATAGCGGTAGAGGCGTTGGTGCCCGTGCGTTGCAACAGAAAAAAAATATGATTTAGCTGAGTAATTAGGTGATAACTTTACTCATGACTATTGCCAATTATTTAAAAAAATGATAGCTCAAGCAGAATGCTAGGATGTACAGTGAGTGGTTGTTTAGTTTAGAGAGTTTAAAAACATTTCCTAGCATTAGATTTTTGTAGAGCATCCAACTAAACAGTCCTAGCTCTAAGCCTATAACCAAATAATCCCTAGGGCCTTTGTTTGCATGTAGTCGGTTTTGTATCAATCCACATGTGTGGAGGTGGATTAGTGGAACTTGAACTAAATTCTATCCCAACATATATGAATTGAGATGAATTCAAAACATCCAAACAAGCCATGTATCGATGCCATAGAGCATGGATATTGTAACACCCAAAAATTTGCTCCTTTTGAAATAGGGCTAAAATGATTTAATTATGTATTTTGTGCTGATAAAAATATAGAGAAAATAATATTTTTCATTAAATTAAAATTTAACATAAGGCTTAGCAACAATTGTTGTGCATACATGCTGTTGCATACAATTTGG
>Ga0182004_10001789_pt1 | contig 16199 bp, 21 predicted proteins | sample Sormic07211540_1_FD_120479 | JGI IMG/M metagenome (GOLD analysis project Ga0182004, IMG submission 120479) | Endophyte microbial communities from Sorghum bicolor roots, Mead, Nebraska, USA - 072115-40_1 MetaG | ecosystem: Host-associated > Plants > Roots > Unclassified | place: USA: Nebraska...
ACTAGTTTGTATAGGTGGCTTGCATAGCTTAGTTGAGCTAGTGCTAGAATTGCTTCGCCATTTGTTTTACTAACTCACTTGCTTAGTGAAGTTTGTAGAAATTTTAATTAGGCTATTCACCCCCTCTCTAGCCATTTGGACCTTTCAACTACAAAACAAATTATTAAATTCTTCATGTCGAGCTTAGTGGAAAGACTCAGCGATCACAAGAACAAAGCTGCAGTCTGAGGCTAAGTCTAGTTCTATACCACTATGTTTTACATGTTCCAATAGGTCTATCTAGTTGCATTGCTGTCATTTTTCATAAACTAATTGCACTATTTTTTTCAAAGAAACCTAATTCTGTCTTTGCTATCAAACAGGAGGTGAGCAAGTAAGTTACCTGAGCAGGTGATAGATCACGATTGCTACTACAGGGAAGATGGTGTTGTTCAGTAGGGATTCAAGCTAGTCAGGATAGTGCAATAGATAAAGTTGTGGAAGCTTAAATTTGATTATCTATCATATACCAACAGGGCTATAAAATAGACAGAACAACCTAAACAAGTTCAAGAGATAAAAATAACTAAATCAAAAGGACATTTCAAGGCATCAATTATCTCATATGTTCCAAATCATAATATATGCCAAGCTACCAAAAAAGAATAGTAAAGTGCCTACAACTGAAGAGCCAAGCTACTAACAAATTATTAGGACCTACCAAGTGACTACTGAAAGTTTCACTATGTTTCAAAGTCTCTGCCCTAGTCTCTGATGCAGGTAACATGACAATATCACTAACATCATAGTTTTCTTTCCAAGTGTGTATGGTCAAATGAAAAAAATTAAACAAGCACGAAATCATGGTTGGCTCTCTAAGGAAGGATCTGCAAGCCTTTTCCTGTGATCAAGCATTCTCAAATAAACTGCATTAACCCATGATTCTGAAGCTTGAAGTATATCAGGTGAACTACGAATGTACTACAGGTGTACTCCATTTTGCTGATAAACCTTGATACTCTGAGACTACAAAAACTGATCTACAACAGTTACTTTAGCACAAATAATGAGATTGCAAAAATTGATCTACAACGGTTATTTTAACACAAATACTGAGATTTAACCTAACCATCAACGGAAATTGAAATTATTCTGAGACTATAAAAACCTTGATATGGTTGATCCAAATGATTTGAACAGAAAGCATGGCCAATTAAACCTTTTTTATGTCACAGTTGCTTACTCGATGTAGTGGGATCAAAATCTATTTTCTATAAAAAATTATTTTAGCTGTAGTCTGAAACATTCTTCTAACAGCATGATTTTAATTTTTCATAGCTCTTTATTTTTCTCGGCCAAAACCAACGTTTAAAAACTCTAAAATAGGCACATGCTGCTCATTCTCAAAAAAATGTATGAACCTTGAACCTAGTGTAGGCACCTGTGAAGTTCCTAATTTGATGAGAAGAATTGACTATTGAATTGATCAATCTAGAGAGGAAGACAGAGAACATACCTGAGAATGAGACGAACAGGTGCAGCCAGGCCGGAGGGAGGCAGCGGTACTGCATGCGTCGCCACACGAAGGCCACCGCGACTGAGCGGCCGGTGCCCGATATGTCGCAGCAGCGGCGGGTTGGCGAGGTAGACGGGGCGTCACAAACCTCAGTGGTCCTTCTCCTCCTCAATGATCTGTCGGCAGGGAATCAGAGCAGATCGCAGGCATAATACATATGTACACACATCTAATTAGATCAAACCGGAGTACACGTAGCCAATTAATTTAAGTTAGGATTCAGTGCTCGGTTTTGCACAGCAGGCAGGGATTGGCACACCTGAGGATCCTGCGGCGGCGCGTCGGGGCGGCAGTGGGTGTTCATGGAGGTGGCGGTGTCTGGCGGCATGGGGTCGCCGGACCAGCTCCGGCGCAAGCAGGAGGCGATGTTGCTGGCGACGGCGAGGTCTCGTGATCGTCGATGGGAGGCGCGAGGCGGATAGAAGACCGCGCGTGCGATGGGAGAAGTAAGGCGGAGAGGGATAGAAGACCTGCGGGGGGAAAGGGCGAGGGCACGAGGGAGAGGGAAAGATTCGGGCCCACCGTCGGAGCGTGCGTCCTTTAGGTATCGCATGGGTGGACGGACGAAGCAACATGCGAGGCAGACGGACGAAAAATTTTGTCGTATGAAAAATTGTCCATGTTTCGTTTTTTTAGTTGTAGCAGACTATTTTATCCCTATTATTTCAGACTTGTCTAAGTTTTAAATCTGATAAAATATGTTCCTCGTTCCATTTAGATTTGGTATGCGTTTCCTTTCGGCTTGGTATATGTTTCGAGAACATGTTTCTTATTTTTGGGAACGTATTCCATATCATCGTTTTATTTTGATTTGGTACGTATTCCGTTTGAATTTGGTACGAACTGCAATTGTATACTCTCTAGTTCTATTGGTTTTAAAGACACTGTACTGCGTACCATATTCCCGTATCACGTCCCGAACGTTCCCAGAACATAGCTGCTAAAGTCATGGCTCTGCTTGCCGGATCTCCCCTCTGCTCGCCCCACTCCACGTCCTAGCCCACGCTCGCACGAGCCGTGGCTGCTGCTCGTTGAACATCCACATGCTCGCACGCGCCGTGGCTACAGTCTGCCCGTTCGCCGGTGCCTTCTCTGCCACCATGGCGCGGATCCGCGAGGAGATGACCAAAGCCAAAACGAATGAAGACGGCGTTGACCGAGGTTGACTCCATTCCCCTTAATTTAGGGATGGAGTCAGTCCGCGCTCGAACCAAACACGGTAAAAAATGGGTTCGCCCCATCCCGTCCCTGTGGTCCTCCCAAGTAAACACACGGTCAGTGCAGTGACTAGCCGTGTGTTTGGTTGGGGGTTGGAGCGAGCTGGGTTGGGTTGGACCCGTCTCTACGGCTGTTTGGATGCAATTCAAGGTGGGTTGGGTTGGCTCTAGAGGGAATATTCGCGTAAGATGCGGGTTGGACTCATCCGCCAAAATTCGGCGGACGGAGCCGCTCCCGTCGGGTTGAGTGGGACCCGCGCACTGACGTCGAACGGCGTCCGTTCCCCACGAGCACCGCCCGGCTGCCTCCGCCTCCGCCTTCGCGCGCCCTCGCGCCTCGCCCCGCTCTGGCTGCCTCCGCCTCCGCGCGCCCTCCCCGCCACGCCCCGCTCCGGCGTCCTCGGCCACGCCCGCTCCGAAGTCCCGAGCGCGAGAGGACCGCGCGGGCGCCTCCGCCTGGCCGCACGCGAGGGACACCGCCCGGTCGCCTCCGCCCGGCCGCGCGCGAGGGAGGGAGGCGAGCCCGCTCCGAAGTCCCGGTGCTCCGGCCTCCTCCGCCACGCCCGCTCCGAAGTCTGGAGCGCGAGTGGGCCGCGGCATCCTCTGCCTGGCTATGAGCACCGCCCAGTCGCACGCGAGGGAGGGAGGCGAGGTGGTGGGTGGAAGTCTGGAAGAAGATAAGGTAGAGAAAAAAATAAAAATAAAAGAAATAGGTGAGAGATTGACGGGTGGGGTCCACTGGTGGTAAGTGAGATCATCGCTAACGGTGTTATCATGACATCCAATCCATGTTTCTAATTTCTTCATCAAACACGGGACGGGTTGACTCCAACCCAAAAAATCAAAGGTACAACCAAACACTAGACGGGTTGGCTCGGTCAAAAACTAGGTTGGATACAACCCAACAACCATGTTTGCGGAGGAATCAAACCACAGAACATTTCAGCACCTACGTTAATCCCCACTTGCCTGTTCCGTACACGGCTCCCCCGCCTCTGCGTCTGCCGCTGCCGCCACAGTCATGGACACGCCGCCGCCCTCTCTCCCGCCGTCCACCCTCCTCTGGCCAGACCTCCTCGCGGGTGCGGCGTCCTCCACGCGCCGCCTCGTCGCCGCACATTCCTGCCACTTCCTCGCCCTATCCTCTCTCCTTCTTCTCCCGCTCGCCCTCCTCCTACTCGCCCTCCCCTGTCCCTTCCTCCCTGCCTCCGCCTCCTCCCCCGCCGCCCCCTCCGTGTCTCTCTGGTACCCGCCGGATCCGCCGAGGAACCCGCTACACATCCCGCTGCCGCTTCTCGCTCTCGCCGCCGCGCTCCTCTACCTCGCTGCCTTCGCCGCCGCGGCGGCCAGCGCACACGCAGGGTTCTTCGGTCGCCCCGTCCGGCTCCTCGCCTCGCTCCGCTCCGTGCCAGCCTCCCTCCTCCGCCTCGTCATCACCGCCATCCCGGCCTCCCCGCTCGCACTCCTTCCGCTCCTCCCGCTCCCCGCTGCGCTCGGCGCCGCACTGCCCGTCCTCGGCTTCGTCCTTTTATCCCCGTTCTGGTCCATCGCTGGCGCCGCTGCCGTGGTCGAATCGGCCACAGGCCTCACGCCGCTCCGCCGGAGCTGCCGGCTCCTCTCTGGCGCCCGCCTCGCAGCCCTCTCCTCGTTCCTGGTCTTCGCTGCCGGGATTGGGGTCACGCTCTGTGGCTTCGGCGGTGTGGCTGCCAAGACGTACGACGCTGGGGCTGGGTGGACTGGGATGGCGCCCGTGGTGGTCAAGGCGGTGGCTGGCACAGCGCTGCTGGCCGTGATGATGCTGTACGGGATGGTGACCAACGTTGTGCTCTACATGCACTGCCGCGCGATGCACGGTGAGCTCGCAGGGGAGATCTACAATGAGTTCGCCAACATGTATGTCTTCCTGCCCTTTGACGATGGAAAAGATAGCCATGTTGTCTCTGTGGTCACGATGTGGCCGTGATTGGTTTCAGTGGAAGCAATGGTCTGGTGTGCATTTCAGTTCTGTGCATAAGTTTGTGTAATTGTGATGGAATGTTCAGAACATGTAGACTACTATTAGTGTAAGAGATCCATGCTTTTGATTTTGTATCAAAATAGAAAAAGGATTTGAGTATCATACACCACTGTTGATGGGAATCGAATGTAAACTGTCCATTCATTGTGTCATTGGTTTCATACAACTCTGCAGTATGAGAATACATCGGAGGTTAGAAAAGTAATTGTCCTGCATATCATAATACTGTACTTAGGATTGCTTGGAACAATCCTTAGAATGGATTTGCCTCCAGTTTCAAACTGTCCTGTTGAAATAGTAGATAGAGTAACCAACTAAGGCATGACTGGTGCACTACATCACTGTACTACTTGCAAACTTTTCTCACTCACAGAAATGCCAAATGTCATCTTTAGGATTACCAAATGGTTAAAAACTTCATTACTAAATTCCTCTAATTTCAGTGAAACAGGTTGCCTTGCTTTTCTCATTTGGTTTTTGACTGCCATGAAATTACAGTTGTCTGCTGTTTCTTTTTATAATGTTATTAAGCCTTTGGTACAGAGCAAAGGCATGCATTACCCATTTACCCTAATACGTTTTACCATTTTGGTACCTTTTTATGCCTTTGAATGAAATGTTTACACTCTGGATTATCTGTTGAGTTTGAGGATACTATAGATCAACATAATTTTCCTTCACAAAAAAGAACAAAACGGACAAGAAGCTCCATAGTTTTGTTTAATCATTTATCTTTGGAAATTGGGTATAAAGAATCACTGTTAGTCATTTGATAATTCATCCTGTAGACAACAAGTTTGCAACTTCATTCTTCTGTGCATTACATAATTTTTTTTTCATGAATAGTACAAATGGTACACTAATAGGGAAGAAAAAATGAACTGGCAAATGGAATAAACTAATTGTGTTTGTTGGCATGGTGAGTATTTTCTCCAAGAAACATGAAAGCTGCATGTGGTGAATTATTTTTTGGTAATGAGATAATGATATGTTCTCTTATTCAATATTTGGAATGACATTGGACTTGGAGTGCAATACTTTTTAAATTTGCATGTTTAAACCATTGGCAAAGCTAAGCTGGCTCCCTCACCAAAACTAAATGTCACTAGTGTTTTAGTTGTTGGAACTAAATGTCATTGATAATTACTGACCTACCATATTCTGTATTACTATCCAGCGATAGACACATTTTTAAAGAGGATATGTTTGATCTGCTGTTCCTACTTCCAATCCTTATTTCTGGTTTTCTTCCCTTGGAGACAACATGCCTGCTCCTATTTTTAGCATTATTAAAGAACAAAAAAATTGCATCATAAATACAGTCTTAGTGCCAGCTAAATATGTCTCTTCGATTTATATATTGCAAATGCTGTGAGATATATATTGATTGAATGATTTCCATGGTCGAAAAATGAAAGATTGGTCTCAGTGTGTATCTCATCATATCATATCAAAGTTACGAATGATGATTTGAATGGAAGATGACCTTTTCCTCTTTTCTGGGATCCTTTTGCAGTTTTTCCTACCTTTGTGGGCATTTGATAGGCTTGAAAACACCGTTGTGTTTCTAATTGGAGCAGGCCGACTGTTGTGTTTCTAATGGGGGAGCAGCCCGACTGTTGTGTTTCTAATTGAAAACGACCCCCTATCCTGCCGCAGCCGAAGTGTTGGGCTCCAGCTCTGCTGCGGCCTAAGGAGGGTGACCCAGGGGCCTCGACCTCGCAGCTCCTTCCCCCGTCGCCCTCAGAGCCTGAGGTGACGGAGGAAGGACCCGCGACTACACCTTTCACGCTCCCTTACGGGCTCAAGAATGCAGCCGCGACTTACTCCTCTTCCGCAAGCACTTCGTTAAGTGCATACGCGGATCTCCCAAGCCACCATCTGAGGTTTACCCTTGACCTCATCGCCACCCCACCGGCGTCCACCTATCCGAGGAGGTTTCCTCGGTTGAAGGCGTGTGGGCCGGCGCGGACTTCTCCGGCCTCGGTGATTTGAAGACCCTTTTCCACTTCCTTGAAGCGAGTAACTATTGTTTTGGTTACTCAGACTCCGATGGAGACAACGACGATCCATCCCGGGAGTGCTTCCAACTGGAGACCGACGAAGCAGCTTCGGCCGATCAAGGCGGCGCAGGACTAGCTGAACGTCGGGATGCGACTCCCCCACCCAACGCGACCCATGCGGATCGTTGTGGGGCACGAGGAGCCGCATCCGCCCCAACAGGACCTCGGCGTCCTGACCTTGAGCAACTCAAGGAGCTCGAGGCCAAACTCGAGGAGGAGCGCGTACGCCTACGCCAGCTACGCGAGAGCCTAGAGCACGATCAGCCCACTCGAGGAGATGGGGGAGCAGCCCGACGTCGCACTCGTGACGTCAACCGACACATCACCGAAGATGCTGGAGGGGAGGATCCCTCTCTCTTTAGCATTGTCAGCCAGAGCGTGATGGCTGCTGCGCTACTCCTCAAAGCGATGCCCGAGTCCTCCACCCCTGAAGGGCGTGTGCGCCTAAGGCTTTAAGGGCTGTTGGAGCACGCTGTGGTGCAGAACGCCAAAAGTTCTGCGTCACAACATCACAACGCCAATCCCCAGGGAGGAAACAAGGCCATGTTCGTGCTTGAGCGGGTCGGCACCAATATCGATGCACGAGCCACCCTTGACGCTCGGCGCCGCGACAAGGATGAGACCGAGTCTCAGAGATATTGACCGCGACGAGGCGGGAGGCACAACCCCGAGCATGACCATAGCACGTCGCTTGAGCCTCCGTGACCTTGCGTCTTTAGTGAGGCAATTCGCAGGGCCAAGTTCTCTGCCCGGTTCCGCCAGCCGGCCAACTTCACCAAATACTCGAAGGAGACAAATCCCGAGCTCTGGCTCGCGGATTACCGCCTAGCATGCCAACTAGGCGGGGCGGAGGATGACCTGCTCATCATCCGCAACCTGCCGTTGCACCTGGCCGACTCGGCCAGGGCTTAGCTCGAGCACCTCCCCGAGCGAATGATCCACGACTGGCCGACCTAGTCAAGATCTTCGCCGGGAACTTCCAGGGCACATACGTGCGCCCCGGGAACTCCTGGGACCTCAGGAGCTGCCGCCAGAAGCCTGACGAGTCTCTCCGAGACTTCATCAGGCGTTTCTCCAAGCAGTGCACCGAGCTCCCCAACATCACCGACTCCGATGTCATCAAGGCATTCATCGCTGGCACCACCTGCAAAGAGCTTGTACACGAGCTCGGACGCAAGACCCCCCACAAGCACCAGCTAGCTGCTCGACATCGCCACCAACTTCGTCTCCGGAGAAGAGGCTGTTAGGGCAATCTTCTCTGACGGCGAGGCCAAGGGGAAGCAGAAAGACGAGGCCTTGGGCTCCCGAGACTCCAAGAAGAAGAAGAAGGGTCGGAAGGGGAAGCAGGGTGGGCAGGACGACAATGTCAACGCGGCGGATCGCAAGAACGCCAAACGACCTGCCGGACCCGACCTCTTCGACGAAATGTTGAATATGCCGTGCCCTTATCATAGGGGGCCCACCAAGCACACCCTGGAGGAGTGCATCGTCCTACGTCGATTCTACTCTGGCGCTCCTCCCAAGGAAAATGTGGAGGAGCCGCCCAAGGACAAGGACGACGACGACAAGCTGTTTCTTGAACTTTGAAGGACGTGCGGCTCGGCTCACCGCAAGCCAGAGGAAGCGCGAGCTCCAGGAAGTCTGCGCGGTGAGCACGGCTGCACCCGCCTACCTTAAGTGGTCAGAGAGCGCCATCACCTTTGATCGCAGCGACCACACGAATCGGATCCCGAACCCCGGGAGCTATCCACTCATCGTCGACCCCATCTTCGCCGAGACACGACTCACCAAGGTGTTGATGGATGGAGGCAGCGGCCTCAACATCCTCTACGCCGAGACCCTGATCCTTATGGGGATCAGTAAGTCTCGGCTGAGAGCCGACGCCTCACCTTTCCACGGCGTGGTACCTGGGCACCAAGCCCACCCCCTCGGGCAGATAGATCTGCCCGTCTGCTTCGGGACCCCTGAGAATTTCAGAAGGGAGGTCCTCACTTTCGACGTGGTTGGGTTTCCTGGGACCTATCACGCGATTCTCGGGAGGTAATGCTACGTCAAGTTTATGGCCGTCCTCAACTATACCTACCTCAAGATCAAGATGCTAGGCTCCAACGGCGTCATCACTGTCAGCACAACGAGCCAACACGCGTACCAGTGCGACATCGAGTGCATCGAGCAGGCCGAGGCCATAGAGTCGAGACAGAGTTCCTAATTGCCAACCTCGACAGGTTCGCTCTGGACGTCCCCGACCCCAAGCGCCACGCCGGGAGCTTCGAGCCGGCGGAGGAGACCAAACTCATCTTTCTCAACCCTGAGGCCCCCGAGGGCAGGGCGTTGAGGATAAGCTCCACCCTCGACCCCAAATAGGGAGTAGTGCTTGTTGACTTTCTCCGCACAAACGTTGACGTGTTTGCGTGGAGTCCCTCGGACATGCTTGGCATACTGAGGGAAGTCGCCGAGCACTCCTTGGACATCCGAGTCGGCTCCAAGTCCGTGAAGCAACGCCTGCGCCGATTCGACGAGAAGCGTCGGACCATCGGGGAGGAGATCTAGAAGCTGCTAGCGGCCAGGTTCATCAAGGAGGTATTCTATCCTGAGTGGTTAGCTAATCCTGTACTAGTCAAGAAGAAAAATGGGAAATGGAGGATGTGTGTAGATTATACCAGTTTGAATAAAGCATGTCCTAAGAACCCTTTTCCATTACCTTGTATTGACCACATAGTTGACTCCACTGCAGGATGTGAAACATTGTCATTTCTTGATGCATACTCTGGTTATCAACCAAATTAAGATGAAAGAATCTGACCAGCTAGCAACCTCTTTTACAACCCCCTTTGGAATGTTTTGCTACGTAACCATGTCGTTCAGCCTTAAAAATGCGGGACCTACATTTCAGTGATGTATGCTCTAGGTACGTCCGCATCTCCTGGGACGTCGTGTTCGATGAAGGGCGAGGCTGGACTTGGGACAAGGCAGTGGCCGATGGCTCGGCCTCGACCCTCAGGGACTTCGTCATCGACTACGTCCACCTGGAGGGAGCCGGGGGAGCTAGCAGCTCGTCCTCACCGAGCTCGCCCTCGGCACCCAGCTCGCCATCAGCTTCGGCGAGCCCACCACCGCCTTCACCACCAGCGAGTCCAACACCACTGGCTACACCACGCATTCCTGCACCGGCTCCCCACTCTCCTACACCGGTGCCGGCATCTCCAAGGTCAGCACCGGCAGCTTTGGCCCGTCAGCGTTCGGTGGAGTTCGCCACTTCACTGTCTGGCGACGAGGACCGCGTCAACGCCTACCACGACGATGAGCCTCTATGCTACCGCACCATGGACAACATCCTCGGTAACCAACGTGTCCCTAGGTTAGCGGTACACGACTTCGAGGCGGAGCTGCACCTGGCACACGAGGACGGTGAGCCTCGCTCCTTCGCTATGGCGGAGGAAGACGCGGCATGGCGTGCCGCGATGCAGCAGGAGATGGACGTGGTTGAGCAGAACCGCACTTGGGAGCTCGCTGATCTCCCTCGTGGTCACCGCGCGATCACCCTTAAGTGGGTGTTCGAGCTGAAGAGGGATGAAGCCGGTGCCATCGTCAAGCACAAGGCTCGCTTGGTGGCACGAGGCTTCATGCAGCAGGAGGGGGTTGACTTTGACGACGCCTTCGCCCCCGTAGCACGGATGGAGTCCGTGCGACTTCTCCTTGCGCTAGCTGCCCAGGAGGTTTGGCGTGTCCATCACATGGATGTCAAGTCGGCGTTCCTTAACGACGACTTGAAGGAGGAGGTCTACGTGCACCAGCCGCCGGGATTTGTGATTCTTGGCAAGGAAGGCAAGGTGCTTCATCTGCGCAAGGCCCTCTATGGCTTGCGGCAGGCACCGAGGGCGTGGAATGCCAAACTGGATTCCACGCTGAAGGGGATGGGCTTCGAGCAAAGCCTGCACGAGGCGGCCATCTACCGGCGGGGCAGTGGACGAAAGGCCCTGTTTGTGGGTGTCTACGTCGACGATCTTGTGATCACTGGCAGTCCGGCACCGAGGAGGTGGAGATCGAGGCGTTGAAGGAGAAGATGAGGGCGACCTTCCAGATGAGCGACTTGGGCCCTCTCTCCTTCTACCTGGGGATCGAGGTCCACCGGGACAGCTCCGTCATCTCTCTCCGCCAGACAGCCTACGCCAAGCGCATTATGGAGCTGGGCGGTCTCACCGGCTGCAACCCAGCCCACATTCCTATGGAGGAGAGGCTGAAGCTGAGTCTGGAGAGTACAGAGGAAGAGGTGGATGCGACGCAGTACCGGCGCATTGTGGGCAGCCTTTGCTACCTTTTTTTTGACAGGAACGGTAGGGGAATCCCCTACCTATATTTTTGTATTTCAATTGAATGAAGGAATGCACTGTACAAAAAGAAAATAGCAAAGCAGAAAAATTACAAGGCGTATGGGCCCAAAAGAGGGAAAAAGAAAACTAAGACTCAAGGAAACTATCTCTCCAGACTGTTAGTGAGACTCTTCTCTTTTCGTTGGCCTTGATGCACGCTAGGTCCAACTCTTCCTTGAGTCTACTTCTCCAGAGTGACAGGCTACAGGATCCATTATAAAAAATGATGGAGTTTCTCAATGTCCATAATACCCAACAACCAGTAATGATTATTTCCCTGAAGATGGCATTTCCAAACTGTCTTCTAGACTTTATTACCATGTCTAGAGGGGTAGATTCAGGTTCCAGTTAATTGATATGGAGTTCCAGCAAGCCTGACTGAGGGAGCACTCAAAGAAAAGGTGAAAGCTAGTTTCCTCATGGCCTGTAGAGCAAAGCACACAACTGTAGTCATCCAGATGCATATTTTTCCTTCTTAATAAGTTTCTTGCTGAGTCTGTCTCTAAGAAGCAACCAGAAGAAAAATTTATGTTTCCCAAGGTTGCTGGAGGACCAGAGCCAAGAGAAGAGGGAAGAAGCTTCTTCCACGTTCTGAATAAGGAGGTTGTAAACTTTCTTGCTGCTGAAATATATGCAGGGATATCAGTCACATTTTCATCCCATTCTCTGCCTAATTCAGAGTCCAGTAGGTCACTTAACTGTCTAGCAACTTGTGTTGATAGAGGTAGTCTAAAGTTCACTTCCATTTCATTATTAAGGAAGAATCTGATGGAACATTTAGGTTTCCTGCTAAAAGAGAAGAGTTGAGGGTATTTGTCTTTCAAGGCTGATGAGCACCAATTACCCGACCAGAAAAGATCACTGTTTCCCCAATTAGGTGTGCATTCTGTGAGTTTGTTATATGCTCCAAACAGTTTTAAGACTTCTTTCCACCAGAAAGATCCAACTGGACTTCTTGCTTGTGGTGGAGTTTGATTGCTGCAATATAACTTGGACCATGTCAATTTTACCCAGGGGAGCTCTGCATGGTTGTAGAAGTTATTTAAATGTTTCATCAACAGGGCATCATTGTGTTTTTCAATGTCGATAATGCCCAGCCCTCCCTGGTTTTTGGGCTTGCAAACTGTCTCCCAGGCCACTAAACAGGATCCTTTTCTATTGATATCACCCTTGCTCCAGAGACAGTGCTTTCTGTATTTATCTATCTGTTTGACAACCTGTGGAGGTAGCTTGAGACGGCACATGTAGAAGGTGGGGAGAGCAGTGAGGACAGAATTAACCAGGATTAGCCTTCCATCATAAGATAGTAATTTACTGAACCCAGGGAGTCTTCTTTCAATTCTATTGAGGAGAGGGGTGAAGTCCTGTACAGTAAGTTTCGTAGTGCCCAAAGGGAGCTCCAGATAGGTGAAAGGCATAGTGCCTAACTGGCAACCAAAGGTCAGGGCCAGATGCTGGGCTCTTTCATTTGTCATGTTTATAGGGACCAGAAATGATTTGCTGAAATTTACATGTAGGCCACAAGAGTCAGAAAAAGTTCTAAGGAGGCCTTTCAGGTTGAAGAGCGTTCTGCCGTTGCCAAATAAGACTAGCAAAGTATCATCAGCATATTGCAAGATAGGGAAGTCTCCTCCAAAATTATCTGAGATGGGGTGGGTCAGGGCCCCCATTAATCATGCTTTGTTGACAATACTTCGTAGGAGATCAGCAGCTAGGTCAAAGAGAAGAGGGGATTGTGGGTCACCTTGTCTCACACCCCTTTTGCATTTAAAGACTTTACCAGGTATACCATTGAGAAGGATGGAGGAGGTGCCAGAGCCCAGAATGTTTTCAATCCATTTGATCCATTTGTCAGGAAAGCCTCTGTGTTTCATGACATGGATGATGACTTGATGCTCTAGTTTGTCGAAGGCCTTTTCAAAATCCAATTTTAAAATGACTATTTCCTTTTTGGAATGATAACAGAGGTGCAGGAACTGAAAGGCCCATGCAAGACAGTCTTGAATGGTTCTACCCCTGATGAATGCATACTAGTTCTGATGCACTAGCTCAAGGATCACTCTCTGTAGCCTGATGGAGAGTATTTTGGTTATGCATTTGAGGCTGTAATTGAGCAGAGATATTGGTCTAAAATCATCAACCCTTTCTGGGTTATCCTTTTTGGGTTTCAGAGCAATCACTGAGGAATTGGTACTGCTAATATCCACATTATCATTGCAGAAGTCCATCAATAGTCTGGTAAAGTCTGTCTTTATAATATTCCAGCATTTTTTGATGAAGAATCCATTGAAATCATCTGGTCCTGGGGCATGGTTGTTTGGTAGGCATCTAATAACAAAGTCAATCTCCTCTTGGGTGAAGTTGTTGTCTATGCCTTCAAGGTTGTGTCAAAGGAGATGCTGGAGAACTCACTGTGTCCAAGTCTTTCCTTGAAAGCTGTCTAGAGAAGGTTTGCTTTTTGTTCATGATCAGAGATTTGATTGTCATTATGATCACACAGTGCTACAATGAAATTCATTTTATGTGATATCGTGGCTATACTGTGGAAGAAACCAGTGTTCTCATCCTCCAAGTTGACCCATTCAGTTTTGTTACGCTGCCTCCAGTAGATTCTCTTTGACTCAAGGAGATTTGAGAGATGTTCTTTCACAAGGTTTCTAAAGTTTGTCTCCAATCTTGACAACATTCTCTGCTCCTCAAGTCCATCAAGCAAAAGAAGGACCCATCTGGAGTTATATATGAGCTTATTCAAGTTGGAAAGTTTTTTGCTCCAGGTTTTTAAACCAGCCCTGACCTGTTTGAATTTGGTGGAGAGATTTTTGGCAGCATTGCCAAAGACTGAGGAGTTGTTCCAATGGAGATTAACTGTCTCTAGGAAGCCTGGGTGCTGAGTCCAGAAGTTTTCATATCTGAAAGTCTTTGCTTTGGGAATCTCACTGCCAATATGTAGGACAAAAGGGATGTGATCCGAGGTGGGTCTGGATAGGGGTTGGACAAAGGTTGCTGGGAAGGATGAGGTCCAATTACTGCAGGTGAAGACCAAATCAAGCTTTACCAAAAGAGGGTCAGATTTTTATATTGCTCTAGGTGTAATTTCTTCCACTAAAAGGAATTTCCACAAGGTCTAAATCTGAGATCATCTTATTGAAGAGGTTCATCTCTCCCAGGTCCCGTCCAGGTTTATTTCTATTTTCAGGGTTTCTGATGAGGTTGAAATCCCCTCCTAAAACCCAATTCTCATAGTCATCAATGTCCAGATTCATCAGCCAAGTGATGAAGGGTAATTTCTGTGCAGACTGTGAGGGCCCATAGATGTTGGTCACATGTATGCTTTTGTTGTTAATTCTCCCCAGAAGGTTAACTGTGATAGAGTATGAGTTGGTCTGCACAATTCTTCCATCAAAGAGTCTGCTATTCCAAACCGTGAGGAGCCCCCCAGAGGAACCTATAGATGGAGAGAAAGCAAAGCTGTCCAGGTTTCTGGGACAAAATTTCTTAAGATAGTAGGGGTCAAAGTTCTCTCTTTTTGTTTCCTGCAGACATAAAACTTGACAAGCACTTTCACTAGCTTTGTCTCTGATTGCATCCCACTTTTCCTAGGAATTGATGCCTCTTATGTTCCAAAACAAGATTTTGGTGTGTCTGTTGTTATTCATGATAAAACAAGATTGCAAAGGATAAATTTTGGGGCACTAGGAGCCAAAAGAGGATATTTCATCACAACACACAAGCAAATCAAGGTGGCAAATTGTATCCCAAATAAGTAGCAGAAACACACCACATTGATAAAGATCAAAGAGATGAGCAAAAGAAGGTGTCAACACACCAATTACAGCAGAGGGCGTTTAAATTATTCAACCAGTACGCAGACTGGGGATGATCATAAACTAAATCCGAAGCGAAATGTGACTCCACTACCAGGACCGATTCTGGCACAATGTGCTTGACACATAACCTATTCATCGATGTCATCATGTTTCAGGAGGGCAGCTGAGACACTCTCAGGCTGAATCTGAAGGAAACCCTCCCCAATTCCTTGAAGGATGTCCTGGGGCAGGTATGGGGCAGGGGTAAAGCCTGGTGGTATCATGGCAAGAGGCACGGGTTCATCCTCAATCCCAGCAGCACTTGTCTTGGACTTCCCATCCTTTTTGTTCTTCTTCTTGATCTATCTGGCTTCGGCCTGGGCAGGTTCCTTGGCTTTCTTGGCACTTCTGCGTCTTTGTAACGCTCTGCCTTGATTGAGAGCCTGCTACTGCGCCTCAGGAAGCTATCATCAAGTTGTTCTTTAACCTTCAGGGCCTTCTTCTTCTTGGGAGTCTTAAAGATAGCATGCACCTCTTCTAAGATCTCTATTTCCTCCTCAGATTCTTCACCCCCCTCTATGTCAGCAGCAATCATCTCCTCATCATCGTCAGCTGTCATATCAACATTAGGGTTTCTCTCCTCAGTCTCTTCCTTTTCACTGTCCAGATAGTCAAGAGCGATCTTCTTTAGGGCCTGATCACGAAACTGAGGGTAAAGGGCAAAGGACAAATGGATTAGGAGACGAGAGTCATTGAAATAATCAGGAATTTGGGGTATTATATGTTGACGGTCCTTAAGTACCAAATATAATCATCAAATAAATAAAGAAAAGGATCCAAATGCAACCAACACCTAGACTTAGGGTTTTATCTGACAGAATTCTACTAGTTTTGATGTTTGTCTATTTTTCCTGGGGTTTATGATGAAATATGGAGGAAAGGCCCACATGTTGGGTTTACATAGAGATATTAACGTGCCGCGCAATTTTCTATCATCTAGAAGACACCAGAAGCCACGGGAACAAAGCGGAAGCCGAGAGGGCTCAGAGACAGGGCGCCCGCCCACCTATTTCGGCCAATCACGTTCAACTTCGCGGATTATGCTCCACCGACCTAAAGGATCAAGAATAACCGTTCAATCAATGTCGGTTTGATCCGACGGCCCAGATTC
>Ga0182004_10001790_pt1 | contig 16195 bp, 10 predicted proteins | sample Sormic07211540_1_FD_120479 | JGI IMG/M metagenome (GOLD analysis project Ga0182004, IMG submission 120479) | Endophyte microbial communities from Sorghum bicolor roots, Mead, Nebraska, USA - 072115-40_1 MetaG | ecosystem: Host-associated > Plants > Roots > Unclassified | place: USA: Nebraska...
ACTAATTTAGAAAAATAGAATAATACGAAAGCACATCAATACGAATACATGCGAGTGTATGTATTACAATTAAAAAGAAAATAATAAAATTTGAGCATACATGATTTTATTTATTATGACAAAAAAGGAAGAAAAAGATAGCAAACATCTTAAATTACTTATAGTAGAATGAACAACAACTCTAACCTGGAGTGAAAATAAAATCAACGAACGTCCAACAATACAAACACGTGTGTGTCGCACGTGCATATTTGCTAGTAAAAAAAATACTCAAATCTAACTAACATTAGAAATTGTATAGAAAATTTTTTATAACTTAGAAAAATATAAAACCAATTCTTTTTTCTAAAAACATGATGTGTATTTTTCTTATAACCTAAAAAATGAAATTAGCTTCATGTTCGCATATTTACTCATAACCTCAGTGTATCTCAGGTACCTAGCAGTTACCCATGGGTATAATTAAATATTATTATTTTTGGTTTCAAATTACAAAATGTTTTTACTTTCTATTGTACCCGGACCCATCGGATATGAAACGTGCAGCAGCTACGCGCACATGTCTAATTGCCATCCCTAGTCTTAAAAGACAAGTCACCAACTCCTGGGGACATGGAAGTTCTTTTTCTATAAATTCTACGTCAATTCATGTATAATACAATTTGTGTGTTGCAGGTAAAGAAAAAATCCGCTTGGGCACTGTGGCAGTAGCACACAAACGAAACATTTCGAATCCCAATTCCCCACACCTCAAAAATTATATAATAAAATATTAAAATTTATAATACAAATAAGTATCATTAGACTCTTTATTAACTATATTTTTTTATAAAACTATTAGCTATATTTTTATAAATCTTTATGTTTTTTTCCATAATTTTTAATTAAACTGAAGTTGGAATGATTTGCAATTTGGATGTGTTGCAATTGCAAAAAAGGCAAAAATCCTCTTGGGCAGCCGTGGACTGTGGACTGTGGTAGACTGGTAGTAGCACAAGCACAGGAAGCGCGCAAAGAAAACATTTCGAATCCCAATTCCCCCCAAACAGCAAAACCCCCTCCTCGTCGCCGTCGTGCTCCGCCGCCTCGAGCCCCTCTCTCGGTGATCGCGATGGCGAACATGCCGGTCTCGGAGATGCGGCTTCCTCCCCACCTCGCCCACCTCCTCGCCGCGCGCCGCCTCGACACCGCCAAGGTCAGCCTCCCGACTCCATCTCCTCCATTGCTGCCTCCACCAAAACCCCACGTCCCCTAACCGCGCGCGCCTCGGGCCTGCGCTCTGTCCTTGTCCAGGACGTGCTGTCGCTGCCGGAGGTGGAGCTCATGGCCATCCTCGACGCCGGCCTCCCCACCGCACGCGCCGCCGTCGCCCTCGTCAGCGAGGCCGCCTGCCCGCCCTGCCAGACGGTACCCTCTCGCCCACCTGTGCTCCGCTTGCGCCCCTGCCTCGGATTTAGTGGGGTTTCGACTCAGTGGTCGATTTGGGGTTGTAGTCTGTGACTCTGGATTAGGGTTTACACTGCATTGACTTGCCCTGGCGCTGCGCAGGCGCTCGCGCTTCTGGAGGAGCGCGTCAGGTTAGGAGGCGGCGGCCGGCTGGCCACCACGCTCTGCGGGTTGGACGAGGCATTGGGCGGAGGAATCCCCATGGGAAAGCTCACTGAGGTCGTTGGTCCCTCGGGGATCGGCAAAACGCAGGTGAGCTTCTGGTTTCAGAGATTCACGCTTAATTTGCGCACCTTTTAGGGTTCTGTGGGTGCACGGATTCACCGTGTACGCGTGTGGGCGCCAGGTGTTTGTGAATATGTACCTACATGCTATGCGTCTCCATGAACTTGGTATACAATACAGAACCAGAAGGAAATGTACCTTGTGTATATGCTTCATGTGACGCTGCATCATGCGCCTGCAAGTGTTATGATTCTGGTTCCTAACTCCCTATGATCTTTGGCATCTTGATTGAGTCCACCGATCAATTGACATTTTGTTGAGCCAAATGGTTATCGATCCGGAACATGTTGTGTGCTAACTTTATTGTACATTATCTCATTCTGTTGCTTGTCTTGTATGTTTTTTAAATTTGTAGTTATGGTTTTGCACACTGCAGTTCTGCCTGAAGCTTGCGTTGTTAGCAGCATTACCGGAATATTATGGAGGTTTAGATGGTAGAGTTGTGTATATTGACACAGAATTCAAGTTCTCTTCACGGAGGTAGCTGAAGTTAATGACTACTGTTTACTACTCCCAAGTATATTAAATATTTTTTTCTTTAGTCGAACTTCTCATGTTGTCATTGATATGTTGCAGGATGATTGAGATTGGTCAGAAAAGCTTTCCTCAAATATTTAGACAAGAAGGCTTAGCACAAAAGGTTCTTATGCTCCACATTCTTATACTTGGGAACGTCACCAGGAAACAATGCTATGGAACCTTGCTAATATTTCTTTCAGTTCTTGTAGTACTGTTCTCACAATCCTGAAATGTCTTGCCTGTTGTTTCGTATCCTTTGTTTATTTTTGCAGATGGCTGGGAGGATCCTAGTAATTCGACCGACAACTTTAGCTGATTTCACCAAGAGGTATAGCTGTTCATGAAATCAGCGAACTTCATTACCCATGCTCTTTCCTTTATTTGCAAAATATACAGACTGATATTTTGAGTATTTTAGTTCTTATAGGATAGGCGCATGAAGGACCGAAAGTTCCTTAAAGTATCTTTGAGATTCTAATACCATGCTGTTGAAAATTTGGAATGCTTATATTCTGCTCATCCTCATGCCGTCATAGTTTAGATCTTGTGCTTTAGGTTTATGCTCCTCACTAAACTCGACATGTTGTGCTAACACTGCCCCCCCTCTTTTACTGTCTTTCTACAGTTTGGAAGAGATGAAGGTGACTCTTCTTCAGCATGATGTGAAGTTACTCATTGTTGATAGCATGGCTGCTCTTATGTCTCTGTAAGCTATGGACATGGAATTCCTTAGTCTAGTTTGCAAATAACTTGCTGCATATTTTAAAAGATTGAAGTGTATTCTTGTATACACTGTTCTACATATATAAGTATCTTCTTTTGCTGGCAACCAGATCATCAAAATATCCAATTTCAGATTGAAGTATGTTTGACTATATAATAGCATAATGTCCAAACTGCTATTTTTGTACCAAAACAAGAGTCACAGCCGCTATGTTAATTGACTAGTTTGTGTGCCATCTCACTGCCTGGTACACCTCCAATGCTGGCTATGTTTAGGAGCATTTCACATGTGTAGGCTTTAGGTTTTACATAAGCTGAGTTTATAGTTCCTGAATAGTTGTGCTATCAGTGGATGGAAAACTAATCCTCTATTACATCCTGTCTGTAACAGGGAGAACGAGAAGGTTACAGCAGGTTTCAGCCAACACCCTTTAAGATGGACCCTTTCTTTTCTTAAGTGTGTCTCCCAGTCTCTTAATGCTCACAAAACTTTCTTTATATTGTTTTTGTTTACCAATATTCATCCTGCTGAAATACCTTTTGTTTCCTCTCTTTCTTCTTTCCTTGTGTAGGTCTATAGCAGAGTTCTCAAGAATTCCAGTCGTGGTTACAAACCAAGTACGCAGCCAAAGTAATGACGATGGTTACCATTTTTCCTTTGAAGGTTTGGACTTCTTCCTATAACCGCTATGTTTTAGACAATTTGTTGAACTTGACTAAAGTATCTGTCAAAATCATCTGCAGTGGACAAAAAGGATGGTAATAAATGTGCTGAAAAGTTTGATTCTCATCTTGTTGCTGCACTAGGGATTCAGTGGGCTCATGCCATAACTGTCCGTCTAGTCTTTGAATCTCATTCAGGTTTGTCCTGATATTTTTCTAAATACAGAAGGTGTTTATGTTCTCTTTTCATCTGCCATTTATGGATCGCAAGTTTGCAACACTCATACCTGGATTTTTGAATTCATATCACATCAGTACCTATTATTAAGATCATATGAATGCTTTGGTGTTTTTTTTTCTACTATACTTCAATTTCATCTGGTTTGATAATTGATATGCTGCCTAGTTACGATTGCATCACGTTAGTTTTATCTTAGAACCTGATTTCAGTTTTGATGTTTGCTTGAAGCACGCAGAAGCACCACTAAACACAAGGAGCTTTTAAAATTGCATTGCCTTTTTTTTATTTTATTTTATCTTTCAACATAGCACTACATCAGTGAGTAACATTTAGTGCTGCATCATAATATGGAAAATTTGACATCACTTGGTAAAAAATGGTAGGATAGAATAACGATGAAAGAAACTTACATCTATGTTTAGGAGTCTTGCTCTTTTTTTTATGAACATAAGTGGCATGAGCTCTGCCTTTCAATTGAAATAGAAAAGAACTTCTAAATTATACTGATACAGGATGTGGCCTAAAAAAAGCCCCAACACTCAAGGCACTCTAGGAGTAACCTATTGGCACTACCAGTACCAGACCATTTTTTTTTTGAACGCAAACCAGTACCAGACCATGGGCCAACACAAACATGAAAACTAGAAATTAATTTGGATACAAATCCAAAAGCCCTCTTACATTGGTCCATGTCATCCTTCACTCCCCAGGCCACTTGCTGGGCCGTTTGAAAGTGGTTTTTGAATATGTGTTGGTTTCACTCTTTCCAAATGTTCCACATAATATAGATTGCCATACCATGGAACTTGTGCCGCTGATCTTCTGGGAATCCTCTCGCTGTTTCCTCCCACCAAGAAATGATGGTTATGCATTCACTTGATTGTGAGGGTAGCACCACATTGCAATGTTCCTAAGTTGCAACTTGTAGCCAAACCGCTTGAGCAAAGGGGCAGAGTACGGACAGATGGTGACCTGTTTCTAATGGTCCGTGACATAAGACACATGCATAAGATACACACGTCCTGAAGAGGACAGCCTTGCAAGTTTAAATTGTCCACAGTGAGGATCTTGTCTTGGGTCTGTATCCAAGTGAAAAGTGTGCACTTATTTACTGCGTGTGCCTTCCATATTAGATTGCTATTGTACTTGATGTAGGATCCTTTGAATTGTATGTGATATGCTGAGCCTGTGGAGTACTGACTATCTGAGGTCCACCTCCAGCTGATTGTATCTTGCATTTCAGGCTGTAAGCCCACATCTTGTAAACGAATCCATAAAGCAACAAATTCTTGGACTTGGACTGTGGTAGTTATCTTGTTGCGGAAACCATCGATCCAAGCATCGTTGCTCATCTATTGCTCAATGGTTTTGTTTTTTCTCATGACAAGCTAAAAAATGTGTGGCATGAGGTTCCTAGGCGCTTCTCCATCAAGGAGGCTTGCTCTGACAGTAAAACCTTTATATGAGTTGCTGAAGATGTGCATTTTCGCTAACTAAAATACTCCCTGTTTGCTATCATATTTCTTCATCACTTACTATTTTACTAACCAAATAGCAATTTCACATTTATCCATCGTATCATTTTAGACAAAATAAATTTAAATTGCATTCGCCATAGGCCACAGGTTCATCAAGGTGGCAAAATCACCTATGTCTCCAGCAGTAGCATTTCCATTCGTTGTTGAGTCATCAGGCATTACCTTACTAAGTGACGAAAGCATTGATGTGACAGGTCCTGAGATTACCTCAATTCGTTGTCAAGGTACAATCTATGTTTGTTCTGCAGATAATGGGCTTAAGCGTGCAGTCTTCTTGTTATTTGTCCTTCTAACACAGATGTTTCTCCAGGTCAAAATGTTCTGTCTCGATAACCATTTAAATGCTACCATATCTACTGAAAAGGTGTAATCCTACGCTTTTTGTTTTCTACTGGACAATATGGATAGTATTAATTTAATTTCAGTGCACTCTCCTCAAAGTTCAGGAGTAGTCTTGCTTCTCTATCTTGTTTTCTCTACATAGTGTACCATGTAAAAGATATAAGAGCGTTTTCAAATTGCTGTGATTATAAAAGGGGTTAAATGCTTTGCAATTGTTTGATTGGGATTATTAAGGGGATGAAAATACTTTTGACCAGAAACTGTGGGGTGAGTTCCCTACAGGAGTTTTTTTTTCTTTAAATAAAAGAAAAAAAAATGTACCAAGGGTGTTTCATGGGCTGAGGTCCATTAAAAGGGGAAAGGACCAACATGATATAATTCCAGTGCTGTATAATTATGGTACCAACATGATGAACTCCAGTAATGATCTGGTTCTTTATTTTGCACTATGGGATTGGAATAAGGTTCACCTGCGTGGGTCAAATTGGTTGATGTCAAATCTGGTTATTGTGGGTGGTATGATTTCTTTTCTGTTCAGTTAGTGGGAACGGTATTCTTGCTGCTGTCTACTTTATTCTGCATAAAAAAACGAAAATTATGTCAATCTTTTCCATTATGTTTCTGTGAAACTTCTCCCATGCAACTGTCCAATCAATTTGAAAAGATCAATTCTTTGTAAAGAAACTTATTTCTTTTTGACAATTTTGCAGGTCTCTATCCTTCTTTGATAAGTTATGTTCTAGTGTAATGATTGGGTGTTTTTCCACGAGGATCGAGGAAGGTTGAAATAGCCGGTATTCAGTTGATGTTTCTTTCCAAGTATCCTTTTGTGTGGTAACCTAGGCACCTAGCAGGAACAAGATGATATCATTCAGGGAGAAAATCAGACATGGCCTGTTTTATGAAACATTGTTTAGATTGGTCCTTCATAACAAGGTAAATACTTGTGTACCAAAAACGTTATGAATTTGTCTGCAACCATTAGCTCAACGATTTCAGAAGCAGATCTTTGTTTTCTGGAAGGGGAAATATCTATAGCACCTGAATTCGAGAACTGTCATAGGAAGATAAAGCTAAACGCTGTATGAAGAATGCTAGTAAACTATGAGGTCATGCTCAATGGTTAGAAGAAAAACGGCAGTCATATACAAGAGAAAAATCGCCTTGATGCAGTCTTGTGTAACTCGTGTCAAAGGTTAAAGCAGTAGTTTTTTACTGAATTGGCTGACTTCACTTTTGTATGTACTCTGAACTTGTAGGTTTCGCCCTACCTGTACCTGATGGCGATGGGATCTGCTGTTTTCGTCTGTCGCGGAATCAATACACGGTATAACAAATTTACTCATGAGCTTTGCAGAAAATTTAATTGTCTGTGTTTTCTTATGCATGACTCTGCGGCCTGATCCATTACTCATTAGATAATGTATAAAATCTTATAGAATCCCTGATTGGACATTCAATATCATATACACAGAACCATGACATTTTTAGTGGAGATGATGTCTGACCTGTGGGTTTAATTTGGTCTGGAGTAGTGGACTTTCTAAGAATGGATATCAATCCTCCACGTCTTGCGATAGCATTTTTTATACCTCGAAAACCTCGTATGGTGTGTGCGCCACATCATGCCTGCTTTCCGTTTCCACCCACAGAAAAGAACAGGAGCGACAGCCCACAGTTGTCACCTTGTGGGCTTCTTTTTCCTTCTAAAAAATCTCCAGCAATCCCCAAATCATATGAATCCTTTGAATCCTTCCAGGCTTTTGTTTACTTCAATCTAGGACTTGCCCTTCTCGCCTATTCGCCCTTCCTGGCTGGAATAGGCACCCTCCTCCTGGAAAGAAAGAAAGAAGCTGCTCACTGGGGGAAACTTTTGCGCACATCATCACACCACCACTAACACACGCTTAGCATATGCTGGAGCCTGGGGGTGGTGTTTTACCGAAGGGACAGTGCTTGCTTTTGGGAGGTTAAAGAAACGGAACTAGGTTCTAGGGGAACCAATAGAGGCGAAGCAACTGAACTGTCTTGTTAGTAGACAGGAAGAATCACTTTACGGGTTCTGCTGATCGCTTGGCAATTATACATAAATTTAAATAAATAAATAAACTTAAAGCCCAATGCTTCCTTTCGTTCGATTTTGACGGAACGCTGTCGACTTTTGGGAGTGGTGGTTTATCCTGATTGGACGAAAGGGGTATGTCTCTAGAAGCAACATAATTGATCATGAGACTCATTATTGATGATAGGTCATGGGGAGCACCAGGATAACACACACTGTGCAATCGCGACGACTGCAAAGACCTAACAACAACTTATTCCCCCACATGCCCTGAAAAAGCAGGGAAATATTCACCATATATATGCGCTAGTGCGTTTCCTCATTTGGCCATATAGGGGGTATTTTAACAATAGGCTTGGCCACTGCTATTTTGAGTGAGGGGACATAATAAGCTTTACCTTGGGGCATCTGAAGAAACATGAGATGCATGAAGACTGGATTCTGTCTGGAAACAGCGACTTTAATTGTTCCTGGGGCAGCTGATTCTCGTAATCGTGTTGTGCCCCGTCTGGTTGGAAATTAACACTAAGGGCTAGCTGGATGTAGATCGAGTTAGGTATTTGACCACGCTGTTATGTCTGATGACGCAGTTTTAACTCATTTTAGTAACTAGCTGTGGGTCCCCGGCCTGAACCACTTGGCCGGGTTGATTGCATGCTCTAGCTACTAGCTAGTGTCGAGTCAGCTAACCAAAGTTACCTTTAATTTCGGTTGGTCGTATTCCGTTGCAGACCTAATCATCATCATAGTACTAACATGGCAGTAGCAGCATGCAGTATGGCAGTAGTACACATTAGTATAAGGCCTTGTTTAGATCCAAAAAGTTTTTGGATTTTGACACCATAGCATTTTCATTTTTATTTGACAAACATTGTTCAATCATAGACTAACTAAACTTAAAAGATTTGTCTCGCGATTTATAGACAAACTATGCAATTAGTTTTTATTTTTATCTATATTTAATGCTCCATACATGTGCCGCAACATTCGATTTGACGGGAATCTTGAAAAGTTTTTGGTTTTTGGGTTAACTAAGTAAGGCCTAATTAAAAAAAAGGCCCAAAAAAAAGGTGTTACCAGGTTTCTATCCTAGGAAGGAGTCAAACATGGGCGTCGCGTCTGGTAGTTTGACAGGCTGGGATTGGCTAGTAGTTGCTGAGTCCAATGTTTGTATGGATACCAGTCGTGCCTAGCTAGAGTAGACATGCGTGCCTGAGAGCGAAACGTGAACCAATTGGATTGGATGGTTCGCTAGAATAAGAGCAGGACCATCCCCATCCGTAGGTAATAAACTCCTTTTTCCACAAGAGTAGGTGTTACAAGTATTACACCTCTCCCTCTCCCTCTCCCATGAAATGATTCATCAGTTGCATCTCGATCCCCTTCCCTTGCCTTATCCGCGTGGTCCTTTCCCTGGCCTTATCCGTGGTCCGTGCGGCCCCAACCCTGATAGCCCCAGCAGCCTCCAGTCCAGGCGCCGGCCTTGCTCACCCCACTCGCTACGTCCCAAAATGCAAGCAACCCGGCCAGCGCAATGCAATACCGTGTGTGTGATTGCGTTGCCTGCGGCGCAAGTTGCGTGGCCCGCCGGTGGATGTTGCCAGTGATTTGTCTTTAAACAACATGAGCTGACGCTTTGCACTGCATGGCATTCAAGCTAGCATTCGTTTGTTTGGGATGATAATGATGTATAATAATAAAGTAGCAATAGTATTTAAAAGTACCAGTAGCATGTCGCTACGGGGCGTCGTTTCCAGAGCGTCCGTCTTACTCTATGGAGCTGATCAATCAGTTCAATTCTGGTTCTGGAGGTAGTGGTAGATAATAAAGCGCGCGCCCAGAATTAGCCATAATAATCATTTGTTTAGCGGATGGATAGATGGGTGGATGGATGGACACTGGGTGAGGTGAGGTGACCGGCAAACCATAATGTCCACAAACAAAACATTAGTTTTCTGATTGGTTGAGCAAGTGGCCCGTGTAGGGTATAGAGTATCATTTGATTTGGAGTCATCTGTTTTTTAATTTATTCGGAAAGCTAGCGACGGACAGTTGTGATTTGATTGATGTGTTGTGTGTGGGCTACTATTACCAAACTGTTTCTTCCAGGGTATTCTGATGGTTTCCAATCCAATAAATATCATAATACTAGGAGATTAGCATAACATAGTATAGCTAGGCTAGGCTCCCTAGTAGTATATGTAGTGGTTGGTTGCCTAGCGTTGCCCGGCCACAGTCAGTACAACTTGCGCTTTGTCTATGCATCCTACTGTGTCGGCACTAGCGTTCTTCTCTTCCTTCCGAGCTGGACCCTTTGCATTGGCGATTGCCGGTCGTGGTTTCTTGTTTTGTTTGGTTCACTTTGGCTCTAAAAACTCAGGGATGGATTGGGGATTTGTCCCGCCCGAATGCAGTAATAGTGGTTTGCCTTAATTTGTTTTTTTTTTCAAGTTGGAGGCTTTTGCCCTATGATGACGACGACGACGACGACTGTCTGGAATAGAAAAAAAAAGAACTCTTTTTGGAAAACGTCGTCCATGGTAGCCAGGTGGTGTGTGTGTGCGCGCGCGCATGCCGCGTGTTTGTATGTACTGTACGTGCGTGCCCCGTGACTGGAGCGGCATGCATCCACCAAAGGATGGGAACCGCCGGATCTGAATGTCCGGTGCCGGTACCCCCTCTCCCTCCTCTGCCACTACTGCTACTACTACTAATCATCATGTAGTGCTCGTGTGGATTATGGATCAGGATCACCCTTTCACCCTTCCCTCTGCCTGCCTCGACTAGAACTCTCGAATCCTCCTCGTGTATCTTGTCTGTCGTTAATGGTACCAGCCTGTCTGTCCAAAAGTCACGCTTTTCCATCAACTTTTGCTGTGCTTTTTTTTTTCTCGTACCCGTACTAGTAAAAAGGTCGTGGTGTCTGCCGGCCTAGGTTGTAGACCGCCGCAATTGACGACTGCAGGTAACGCTCTAATCCATGGCGGCAAATAATCTCATCACTCCCATCAGCGGCGTCGTCTCGGTCGTGATCGTGACAGGAGGCGGGATTCGTCGTTCCTCGTCGGTGGGTGGACAAGACGATCCCCATTCTGGGAAGTATACAAAGGTAGTACTACTACTACGTACTCGATCCATTCACAGGAGGCCACGAGGGATCCTGTAGCGCTGTCGAGGCATCATTTCATTGGACAATTGGAGATCCCATGGTAGTAGCATGCATGGTACACTTGCGTCTGCACTCTACAGATTGCGATCGAGGCGAACTACGCGCATGGCCTTGTTCAGATGGTAAAAATCATTGGTTTTAGATACCGTAGCATTTTTATATTTGGTAATTATTGTCTAATTATAGATTTACTAGATTTAAAAGATTTGTCTTGCAAATTATAAAAATAGTTATTTTTTAATTTATATTTAGTGTTCTATACATGTGTGCAAGATTTGATATGATGATAAATTTAGGGAACCAGTAACGCCTGTCACTGGCGGTGGACCACGCGAGCGCCCGCCGCTGGCCCGTGCCTGCCTGCCTGCCTGCCTGCCTCCTGGCTCATCCCATGGGCCGGGCCGGCCGCATCCGCACGCGGCACGCGGTTGTGAAAACCTGAAAGCGATCGAATCTCGCTCTCCTATCGACTGAGTATTCTTCTTCCTCCTCTTTTTGTCTTTTTTTTTATTACGACCGGTTTGTACGTACGTGTACGTATAAGAAAAAAAATGATGGGGGTGCTCCTAGGTTTTCTAAGATGTGGTTGCTACTTTGCTTGCTCCTCACCCGCCGTGGGTATCTTGTTTTTCATGCCGCGCACCACAGATAAGGGCCCCTTTTGGATCGCGGCATCCTTTCTCGTTTCATGCATTTTTCCTCTGAAAATAAACTGATTCCTGTAAAAATTAAAATTCGTGTGTTCTAATTTCTAAAGGGGTCTGGGTGTGATTGGTTGTTTACTCTAACTTTGAGCTAGACTAGTTATATTATATTTTTAGAAGGAAAAGGTCAGCAAAAGCTTTCCTGAAATTATATTAGTAGATGAAAATAAAACAAAGTTATATACAAGGAAGCAGCGGACCCTTTAGGAAGCCAGATAGTCATTATATTATATTACTTGTATCTTAGTATTAGTCTGCCAGCGAAACGACGTTGATTGTTTGCCTGCAAGACAGAGATATGTTGTATATGTGAGATAAAAAAAAAACAATACAAGGTTATGGCCATGATCTTTTTTTATGAATTATTACCATGATTTTATTTTTTTTATTATTAAGTGTAGATGTATCTCAAAAGTGCTTATTTTATCTTGCGCATTTTGTGTCTTAAAAGTCCTTTCAAATATACTAATATATCAATTGATATATACTAATCGTGGCGGTACACTTGTGCATGCGGACGCCGGCTCCCATCTGTGCCTGCCTCTCTGCCGCAGTAGCATAATAATATGTACTGGCACAACGTTTGTTTATTGGCAACTTCTCCGTGTAACTTGGCGGCCATAAATAAATAAATAAGTAAATAAACCTCAGTTTCCTAGAAGATTGGTGTATGCGGCGCGCGATCTTTGTATGTGACCACACTCAGAGATGCATACGCAGATGCTAACCCGCCACCACCCGCATCAACTCCACACTGGCTATGTAGTTGTTTACTCCCTTTATTTTTGAAAGGTTCGACTCCTAGATTTCATACCATTTATTTTTTTTTTAAATTTGACCAACTTTATATAAAAGATCATCAATATCTATGATATAAAATGAGTATCTTATAAAAATATATTCTATGATAAATCTAATGGTATTAATTTGGTACTATAAATCTTAGTGTGTTTTTTAGAAATTTTATCAAAATTTTAAATGTTTGACTTAGAATAACTCTAGAAGTTGAAGCTTTTAGGGAACAGAAGAAGTATTACTAAGCCTCTGTCCAAAGTATAATACAATTCTAAGTTTGAACCAAATTTGAACTAAACAAGGCCTAAACTATATAAGCCATTCTTTCTTGTAATCTTGTTAGATACCTAGCTTTTATCGTATACTCCTAGATATCATTTTAGACAAGGTTTGAGTCAAACATTAGGAATATAAATTTCTCAATAGTTTTTAAATTGTTGAGTTTGCAAATATAAAATTATATAAATAGATGTGTCTTGAAAATACTTTTATAAAAATATACATATATTATTTTTTCTAAATATTTTTATAAAAAATAAGAAATTAAAGTTATTTTTTGAAGAACATATCGCTGTGTTAAACGACGTCTAAATCTCGTCGACAGAGTAGAAAGAAAAACACGGCTGAATGATTTACAAATCAATCTGGCTGATAAGATAGGGTCCACACACCACAACAGTGAGCGACGTTGAGATGGGCATATGATGGGATGGGACGAGAGGGAAATCATTAAAAAATTCACAAGTACGGTGGGCCCCGTCCCGCAGTGGCGTCGCTGTCTGGACTCTGCACCGAGCCTACTCCTCGCCCGCCACCGGCTGCAGCCGGTCAAAGGCGGGGGCCGCTTTTCCGGACTCGGAAGGTCCGACGAGGATCCGGCACCCGATCTCCCTCCATCCCAGGTTACCCGATCGGGAAATTCAATGCAAATAGTACTACTCCAGTAGGAAGCTTGCGGGTTTCGGGTGTACGATTACGAACGAACCCGCTATTGTGCTTAGTTCACTGCCTTGTTTAGATGCGAAAAGATTTTGAATTTTGCTACTGTAGCATTTTCGTTTGTTTGTGGTAAATATTGTCTAATCATGGACTAACTAGGATCAAAAGATTCGTCTCGCGATTTACAGTTAAACTGTGCAATTAGTTTTTATTTTCGTCTATATTTAATGCTTCATGCATGTGCCGAAAGATTCGATGTGATAGGAAATCTTGAAAACTTTTTGGTTTTTGGGTGAACTAAACAAGGCCTAAAAAACCAAGAACTTTTTAAAGATTTCTCATTACATCAAATCTTACAACACATACATCTAGCATTAAATATAGATAAAAACAAAAACTAATTACACAGTTTACCTGTAAATAGTGAGACAAATCTTTTAAACTTAGTTACTCTATAATTAGACAATATTTATCAAATAAAAAAGAAAGTGCTACAATATCAAATTCTAAAAAGTTTTTGATGGGTAGACGAAAAGTTTTTGGGTTTCATTTGTATTTAATAATTATTGTCTAATTATGAACTAACTAGAGTTAAAAAATTTATCTACAATTAATTATTTTTTCTATTTATATTTAATACGAACCTTCAAAAGTTTTTAGATTTTAGTTGGAACTAAACAAGGTCTGATTTGATTAGAGGATTGGATCCGGATCCCCGTGGGCCGCAGCGGAGCTGTCTGGTCACTGGTGGTGGTCTTTCGTGTCGGCGGTTTCCGCTGTCAGCTTGCTCGCTCGCTTGTCTTTTGTTTTGCTGTAGACAGATTCATGTTTATCTTCGGTACATGCCTTGGCGTCCACACAAAACACACGCACAGTAGGCTCACCTCACCGTACCTTTCAAGCACCATCGTCACCATGCTACACCTACATACAATGACAAATAGATTAAAACTAGGACCTTGTTTAGTTCATCTAAAAACCAAAAAAAATTCAAGATTCTCTGTCACATCAAATCTTGCGGCATATGCATGGAGCATCAAATAGATGAAAATAAAAACTAATTACACAGTTTGCCTGTAAATCGCAAGACAAATCTTTTAAACCTTAGACAATGTTTGTTAAATAAAAACGAAAGTGTTAAAGTATCGAAATCCAAAAAAAAATAGATTTAAACAAAGCCTACGTAATATGTACCACATGGGTATTATTCATGGTTGAAACTATATACATACATGCATGCATGTCTCATCAATTTAGGTACTAGCTTGGATAAAGAGATATAGTCGTCGATAAGCTCTCCAATTAATCTCGTGAACAGTACACTTCATCACCAGTTCGTACCGTAATAAGGATCGGCGATGGACCGATTGACTTTGCTATAGTAGTGTGTATGTGTGTATTGATAAGAAAAAGAACAAAAAAAACCCGTATGAATGCCGATTATATAACACTGATTTGTTTATTTGCAACTATACGTGTTGGCTGAAAGGACCGGCCGAAGGACGGACACGTCCGCAGAGGCTTTAAATTAATTATTTCCGTTATTTTTATGAAACAACATCTATCGAAGAAAATATACGTACTGTCACGGCAGTTTCAGAACCGAAACAATCATGTCAATGTTGGAAGAAAATGTTGCCAATGTACTAGTAGCTAGATGATACGGGGGAAGTGGACGCAACGTAACTTTATTTTCACAGCAAAAAAATGCGAGGAGGGAATAAAGATAATGAAATTTACCGGTATTTGAGGTATCAATCCTAATACACTCCACTGTAGTCTCTCAGATGGTTTTTCCAAGAAGCATTTAAGGTGTTGTTTCGGTGAAAAACTAGTGCCGAATCGGTCTTGCCGATCCTATAGTCGGCCTCACCATTTAGACCTACCTCTACTATATATCGATCTTAGCAATATGCGGTCTATGCAATTGTATATTTGTTAATGTGTAACTAAATTAACATGATCAACGACTCTAGATCTAGGGTTGTGAAGTGAAGGTCTGCCGCCATCCGGCATCTTTTTTTTCAGTTTTCTATTAGTATTTTTATCAAATAAACAGTAAAGATAGTTACTATTTTAATTTTTTCCTCTGAATATGCTATCAAACCTCGAATATATATATATATATGCTTCGCTGAATGATATTTCCAGTTTCGAAACCTTATTGTAACCACGAAATAAACAATCCTTTCTTTACAAAGCACCTTTATTTCATTATCTCATCGATATCTATGGACAGCTATGAGATGATATCGATCGGTCGGCCAGCCGGCCGCTCCATTATTGATGGTTATGTCATGCATGCATATATACGGATGTCCCATGCATATATACGACCACATAATAATAAACAGTATAGTATATTGTTTAATTTCCGCCTCGTGCGTTTCTCTTCCTCTATCGACAGGTACACCTTAATTAATAAATTAAATATCATCATGTGGATATAATTCCTGCTATTAAGGATTTAAACAATTTGAATTTGACTAAAGTTATATACAAAAGTACTATTAGTAACTATTCAAAATAAATATTGACTATGGAACATATTTTTCGTAGTGAATTTTATTGAAGATATGAATGGTGACACTAATTATTACTTCCTCCGTCCCAAATTATAAGTCATTCCAAGAATCTTGGAGAGTTAAAGTTTTTCAAATTTGACCAAATTTATATAACAAAATAATAACATTTTTGGTACCAACCAAGTATCATTAGATTCTTTGTTAGTTATATTTTCATAGTGTACCTATTTTATGACATAAATCT